>Ga0065711_1036849_pt1 | contig 20500 bp, 18 predicted proteins | sample Hoacrofraction12_FD_59098 | JGI IMG/M metagenome (GOLD analysis project Ga0065711, IMG submission 59098) | Hoatzin crop microbial communities from Cojedes, Venezuela - Epithelial fraction 12 v2 (version 2) | ecosystem: Host-associated > Birds > Digestive system > Esophagus > Crop | place...
CTGCCCTGCCCTGCCCTGCCCTGCCCTGCCCTGCCCTCTCTCCTCCTCTCCCTCACAAATCAAGAATCCAGCAGTCCTAAATTTCTGTTCTAATGGGTCACTCTCAGCTCTCAAAGTTTCTCACAGACTTCTATGCATTTTTATCACACTAAGGCAGAAACATTTCAATATTGTTCACCACGGCCTTACTAGGCCAGTTAACTGGGTGGCTGCTGTGCTAGCAGAAGCTGACACAGTATTTGAAAGACAGAAGAGTTCCTAACAGAAAGAACAGAAATAAGTAAGAGATTTTATCATATATCAAGGCAAGGTATTCAACTCAGGGAAAAGAGTAGTAAGCAGTCATGGAAAAGCAGTCAGTCAGTGGAGTGGACAACTGGGGAAAGCTGGAACAGGTTATTAGTGAAAAAACATTACCAGAGCATCTTGTCTTCTTAGGATTCTCAGAAGGCCATTTATATTCCGGTACACAGAAAGACCACATGAACCTTGGTGCTGTGAATCGGAGGGCTCTCCTTATCCACCTCCTTTCTTTCAGTAAAACTCTGTGAAATAGCCTTGAAAACGAGGGCATCTTCTATTACCGAAATACCACTGAGAAGAAAATGTATTTTCCATTTAAAGAAAAGTAAAAAGCTAATTCCACAGACATTGTTTAATTTTTATGAAGAGAAAATAAAACTTTATTAAATGTCTCCACAAAATGTACCTAGAAAGAAAATTTTTTTTTGGACTGAATATGATTGGAAGGATTGTATGCCCCCAACCTTTTATCAAGTTCTTCTCATACAGTTCTTATGGCACTCCAACAAAGCCAGTCAGTAGAGGCAATTTCAGTGTTCAGAAGAAAGGATGTTTTGTAGTCTGGTTCCCTGTGATTGACTGATCTTTAAAAGGAAGAAGCAAGTCTTGCATCAGTAGTAAGTCTTGAGTGGACATGTGAAGGAGGAGAAAGTAGGACACCCTGTGTGCTACTAGAGGAACTTAGAAAGGACATTCCTCGTGGAAGCCATGCCTTCACAGAAAGTGAAAAGAATGAGAAGAATAGAATAAAAAGTAGTGGGAATAATGAAATAAAGTATAGGAACAAATAAGGTAGATGAGCTCTGGGCCTTGACACCGGTAATTAAACCTGATGCATCCGGAAATGGGGAATTGATGGAGGAATAAACTTATACATGTAAGGCCGTGTCGGTAAGCGAGCAAGAGATGCTTCTTCTCTGGGCATGTAATATCAGCAAAGTTAGACAGAAGGATGTAGAAGTACTTGTGGGATGAACTTGACATAAGTGCAAAAGCAGTTCTGTTGTGGTTTCACAGCCTCATCATTTTCAGCTACCCAAAGCCACTCAGAAGCAGCCTGCCTACTTGAACTGCACCTAGATTTGGAATGGATTTGCACATCATTTCAATATAAAACATGTTGTTTAACCTGGGATCAGCTCCACATTAAGACAGTGCTAACTGTACATGTCTGTGCGTGTGTATGAGTATAAATAAGTATGTAAGTAGACAATGTGCAGCTGGTGCTTAAGCACCCACTGTCTTCAATAGAAATCTTGTCACTACAGCCATTTGGGCTTAAGGAGATACTCAGCTCACCCTGAAGTAGACCTCAAGGCTATGTTCTACTGGTAGATTAAATGCATCTGATATTGTTCTCTGGCATTAAGAAAACTGATGTGGAAATGGCCTGTGTCAGTACTAATCTCCAAGACAGGATGATCACATCCAGTCTGTCTGTTGGATACAGTCGCTGACCTATATTACCTCTCTACTCATCCAGAAATTGTTTAGAAAAGTGCTAGACAGCTTGATAGACTGCTAACAGGCTAGTTTCCGCTGCCTATACTGCCTAGCTCACATGTGGACATCTACTTCTAGCTACATACATTCGTGTGCTTTAGTCTTCCATTGAATACTCTCCCAAAGCACCAGCATCTGAAGATCTTCCTTGTGCTCTACAACGTGCTTAAAGGTAGATGGTTAAAACATTGGTGACAAAACAGATGTAATGGTATGGTACCGCAGAACTATAGCTCTGACGCATGCAGCCTCACACAAAATGCCAGGGAAAAGGCAAAGGGAAGCTCTGTGTGGCTGTCTGTGAACCTTCTGTTCTACTGACGTTAGCAGAGAGAAACTGATTAAATCAACTTAGTTCAGTAACATGTAAACCAAACAAAACTGAAAAGCTGCGCTGAATTTTAGGCTACTGTACAGTGCTATGACCTTTCTAAGCAACAGAAATAGAGACAGATTTTCACATTTATATAGGAAGGTATATTGTAGTAGCGAGGTGAAAATCTTGGTATATTCAGCAAGGTTAATAGCTTTAGGTATCTGAAACACTTCACTGGATACAAGTGAAAAAAGCATCTGAGGAGCTTGGTCCAGTCTTAGTACAAAACACTTGTGTGTGCCCGAGAGACACTTTGGACAGACCAAACTATATAAGGTTACAAAGCTTTAGCACCTTCATGAGGTGATACTTTAGACCTAGTCTGAGCTGTAACCTTTACTACAAGTCCTTCTGCTTTTCTCCCAAGTTCAGCCCTGACTATATATATATGTATGTATGTTTTTTAACAAATGTTTTAGGCAGCAACATTTTTAATCATAGGTGGTTATCCAGAGACTATTTCTACTTTCCATATACTGCCTGGACCTTGGTAGTGCTCACATTCAGTATTGGAAAGATTTGGAATAAACACAAATAAACATTTGGAGAACTTGTTCATTTTACTACTAACTCTTTAATATGTCTGGTGAATGTATAGTTTCTGAGATCTAAAATAAACCCATACAAATAGAAAAATCTCAAGTATTACAGAAAAAATACGTAATTTCGCATGTTAACCAAGCAATTTTCAGATGAGTTGGTCTCACATCATTTAGAGAGACAGCTAAACAGAACATATGGGTAAGCACTAAGGCATTTATAGAACAGTCAAAATGCTTCTAAGAGCTCTGGATTGTCCTCACTTCCCTCAACAAACAATGTACACTGAACACACATACACACACACTAAAAAAGACAGAAACTTAATACTGGGTAATGTGATGGAAAGCCTTCGGCTACATAAAACTCACTGCCAGAAAATAAACCTCTCCTCTTTTTCTGTTGTGCAAGCAAGCATTACAATTTCTCCAGGTTTAGTAAAACTACTTCTTAACATGTGTTCTTTATTGCTACTCACAAAGCATCTTTTTTTGACACAATACCTCCAGAATTCTTGGCTTGAATGCGCTCTGCTGTGCATTGGCAACATTATGCTTGTCGGATGGTCTAGTCCTTAGTACAAAATGTAACCTTTGAACAGTTCCACATTAGCCATCATTCACCCTCCCTTCCCACCGCTATCATGAAGAAAATGGACCTCAAGTCATCGAGATTAGACTGAATTCAGTTTCCCCTCCTCTGCAGAGCCACAACAGCATTGATTTATTCTAAAAAATAACACCCGTTGCTGGCTTTCATACTAAATCACAATGTGCACTAGTCAAGTAACTGGATTACAGGAAGCATTAACACTAGCAATTGCCCTTTCAAGTTGAGCAACCAACAACATTGCTAGAGGCTGCAACAAACAGGGTCAGCCAGGGCGAAACGACAAAAGTTGCCACTTGCCCTATACGATAAAAACTGAAAAGCAGCAACAAGCAGCAAGTGTTAGTTTCAAACAAAGAGAGAGCAATATATAGGCATTCAAAACAGCATGGACTCCCTTGGCAATGGCATTAACATTACCATCTACTTAAAGTGAAATTCCAGAGGGAGAAATGAAATGCTGAAGCACAGAGACCTGGAAGGAGCGGGGCTGCGCTTGGGTTATAGCAACCACCCTGCTGTGGTCCATCTGCCCTTTGGAGGAAGACGCCTTCAAAATTTCTTATTGTGGGATTAGTCCAGTGAACTGTCTGACTCTTAGCATGTCGACTTTAAAACATATGCTCCCACAAAGGCTTTTTCTGAAAGGATGGCATTAAAAATAAACCAAAACCACTGTCCTTCAACACACCCAGAGATAGCTGAAGATCCCAAGCAACAAACAGCTTTCATGTCATGATCAGCTCATGCTGTTATGCCCACCCTTAAAGCACATATGGTTCTCAGCCAGAACAGAAGGCTTCAGAGCAGCAGCTCCATCCTAGAAAAGCAGTAGCAAAGCTTCAGGCTGAGGTCACTTAATGAAAGCTTAATGCAGATTTAATCGATCTTTTTTTATGTGACTGCCAATTGAAAATCTGCCTTATTTAGCTTTTCATGCAGGCACAGAGCCAGCCAGATAAAATCAGGGTAGCCCCAGAATATTTTACAAGATTCTTCCAATGAATGTTGAGGACTGCGGGTCTCCAAAAATGTGCAAAGTTCTGCTAAAATAACAGGCCATAAGTAACAGTGTCATTTAATGAAAAAATGAGGCACCTTGCATATGCTGAGTTCCTTGCACTGGCAGAAAGCTTCCACCTTCACAGGAGGTGAAATAATGCTTGCTACAGAAAAAAAGAGAGCAGGTGTCTGTAGTATGGAGTTGGTCCTTCTGGCTTAGGCTAGCTTGGGGCATAGATGAATGCAGTCGCTTGGCATCTCCTCCTCCTGATCAGTACCATCCAGTACTGGGACTCTGTGTACAGCTGGCATGTCCCCAGTGAAGCAAGGCTGTCAGTACCTTATTTTGCTCTGATATGGACACTTACATACAAATGAATCTAATCCACTGACTGTACTAGCCTTTTAGTCTTAAACGAGGAGCTCTTGTTCATATGGGATGCAATAAATCCAGAGCACTACTTTTTGAGCCTGTCTTTCTGATGGCATTTTTTAACTGTTAAAACATTAATGCTAGACTAATAGAATTGCTACTCCTTTGTTTATTGATTATTCTTTTCTGTGTGACTAGCCTTTACTGCATTTGGTGCATTCACGAGGGCAGATCGCTAGAGGTACCAACAGCGCAAGGAGTTTGTATGTCATTCTGAAACATTCCGTGTGCTAACATGCCCCTGTGCTGTACACTTGTACTGTACACTCTGTCTTCTTTCCTTGTTTGTAAAGGCCATTCTCTTTTAATCTTGCATCTTCTATACAGAGTAATTTACAGAATTAGGCAAATAGCTGCTGATTGTAATTAGTCACATTGTTTCAGTTTAATCTTTATTAGTTCGCTCTAATGAGTGGATGAGCCATTATGAATAGTTGTTCTTCCCTCCAGGAAGAAGGACGAACCCAGCGCTCTTCTATATGCTGAGGCAGGTTTGGCTGTGCACCAGGGTGAGCAGAGCAGTGCCAAACATGGGCAGACCGTGCTGTCTGCTCCACAGAGGACAGCTCTACTGATGGTATGCTGCTTCACTGGCAGGAAGGGTGAGGATGCAGCAGTGTGGCATTGGTATATGGTTCCGCTGACATGCCCTCCTCTGCAGGAGGGAGCAATGCTTTTCTGAGAATGGGAAAAATCACACATGTAGTTAACTGCACAAGGAGGATCCCAGACCATATCTCCCAGAAGGAGCACATATGGCTTACACCAGCAAAAACATAGTTCTTATTCTTTGCAAGGAATAGGCTTGTTTTCAAAAAGCTACATAAGCATAACAGTAGATTTACCAGAGAAATAGAAGTGAGTGAATCCTTTATATCAGCCTTTCAAAATCTCCCTGCCTCTGATGAATTGTTCCCTAAAGTACATTTTCTTGTGCCCTGTGCAGAGCAAGTTTAAAATCCATCCAGCCAAAGCAGTGCAAGTATCAATCAAGACAAAAGGATTAAAGGCATTTGAGACAAACGTAAATTCTTTACTTATAGAGAGGCTATATTCTGCACTGGTTCATCAGATTGCTTGTTGATCATGCTGAGCCTATATGAATGCAAGTTCTTCTGAAGTGAAGAGTTTCAAGACACGTGGACGGTATTTAGATTTAGATGATCAGCCAGGCAGTGGAATATGAACTTTGGATACCCCACTTTACAATCTATGTCTATATTTATCTACAGGCATAATTATTCACAAAATAACTCCAGAACTCAGAAAAAAAGGCACTTACCACAACAATCACATTTGTTGCAGGAATGGGAAGATTTTCCACTTCCAAATCTTGACCAGTCATAGCTAACAGATTGAGGGATGGGTCGTAGGCAGGTCTGGGGAAGGCTGATTTAACAATTATTGCAGGGTGCATCTTGCTTATTTTGGTGTGGGAAGAAGAATGGAATTTTTGTTTGGAATTCTTATAACTTTCTGTATCCAGACTTTTCTCCACATTCTGCATATGGTGATAAATAAACACAGGTTTTCCACTCTTTCGCTGGTGAATTGTCAAAAAGTGGTCTTTGTCTCCAGAAAAGCAGCCTGCAGAAATAGAAGAAAAAGTTTAGAATGTCTTTCTTGGATATTCTGTAGACAGCGCAGGAAATCTGATGAAATCTTTGGATTCTGCAAGATTTGGGAAGAGTATTTGTGCAATACAAGAATTCCCTTAAAATTCCATAATGCAGTTCTATAACAATAGCTTAACAATGCTACAAAGATTCTGCTAAGTATATGAAGTGTGCCACGTTCTTAAACTCTTTTTTACAGGGCTTTTTAAAATGTTATTTATACTTCCAGCCAAGGTTACATTTAAAAAATAATATGCAAGAGCAAAGCCCATGCTGAGCCAAGTACAACTTTGTATTGGTATCAACTCCAATAGAAAACATACGCAGTCCACTTTCTGGTTTTTTTAATCACCCAGTAATATCAAAGATGAGAATTGTTGTGGTCATCTTTTATATATGAGGACTTGAGGAGAAAAGGCCAAGAATCAGATCCAGAAATCAGACTTAAACATGTAACAAAAAGGAGAAAGGTAAAGTTGAGATGCCTGAGTCCATAATCATAATTCTGCATTCCCTGTTCAGCTGCCATTAACTGCTTACATCAGTAGGCCGTATAGTCCCTTGTGCCAACTCCTGTTATGACCCAGCCTACAGCCAAGCTTTGCATGCCCAGCCAACGGAGCACTTGGCTTTCCACAGAGGAGGCATAGGTGTGTGGATTTAGCCATACCTTGCATACCTTGATGTTGCACACAAGAACTGTTTTAGCCTGCACACTTTTAATAAACTTTCTATTAGAAAAAAGAAAGTTTTCTTTTCGTAGTCAAAATACTTCCTAGTGATGGCTTTGTAAAAGGAACCAGAAGTAAATTTTTATTTGATTTTTTTTTTATATGGATCAAATCTAGTGAATTTTCTGTTCCTTTCTGAAGAACAGAACAGCTACAACAGCCCAATTCAGCTCCCAGTCTGGAAGTCAGGCTGCCCTTCTGAGCAGAAAAAGAGGCAAAGATCATCTCCTTTATAGATAAAAAGTAACTGAAGCTGCATTAGTCACCTCCTGGAAAAGTGCTCTAAGAAACCCACTGTGGTACAAAAAGGACTTTGTGTTCTAAGAGAAATGAACCCAGAGAGCTCACTCTGATCAGCCTGGAACTTCCTCTTCAGAAGCTGTTGGAGTTAATGGCAATGCTGCATTTTTGCGCTGATTTTCAGTTTAAAAAAAGATATTAAAAAATCAATGTTATTTTAATTCTCATAATGAGCTGTGAAGAACAGCTCAGAATCAGCAACGTGTTTCAATTCAGGTTGAACAAGAAATCATTTTGTTCTATTCAAACTGATTTTTGCCTTTGATTTTTTTTGCTGCTGTAAGCAAATCAAAATAATCAGTCATTTGCACAGCTCTACCCAGTGCCGTTAGGAGATTTCAGTGCAGGTAATTACATTCTGTTGACCTAATTTCCTCATGAAATTTCAGTTAGGAAAATCAAGGACAATACCTTATCTATGCTATATTATTGCTATGCATCACTGGCAAATGCATCTTCTGCCAAAAGCAGGTCCATGTCAGTAGACGGTGAAGCAATTCATAACATACATGAGCAGAAAATCAATAGGAAGTAGACAGAACACAGAATTCTGCATTTTGCAGTACACTTAGAGATCCTCCTAGCATAAAGTACGATGTTAAACCTAAGGCTACTCTTTTAAATAGTAAAACCAAAGACTTCTCATTTCCTAGATGACCACTGAAGTCACATGTGTACAGCTGTTGTCAGGTTTTGATTGGGAAGATGACTGAAAGCAGGAGAAGGAAAAAAAAAAAGAGAAACTGCAGAGTACAGTCTTAAAGATAGCTGAATTTCAAAGCATGTGAAGTTTGCTGGGATCTCATTAAGCTTTGTGGGGGCTGGCTTCATTGATAAAATCCTGAGGGCTGGTCTTACCTAGCAACTGAGAGAGTTGTGCGAATGGCAAAATAAAAACAAGGAAACATCAGCAGTTCTCATAGTTATCTACTTGTCACAGTCACCTCTTTGCTGAATTTATTTTCATGTCTTCTTCACAGACAACCAGTATTCCAAAACTGATCATAAATAATATATGTGAATGTAACTACAGACGCATTTGGTGTCAGTTTTTCCTCTTTGCTTCCTTCATTCCTATTCCTTTGTTTCTGAGGGAATCAAAGCCACTGTGATTCTCCTGGAATACATTATACTGCATTTCCTACCTACTTTAATATTTCAATTTCCCCTTTTATTTATTTTTACTGAAAGCAGCAGAAAAAAAAATATACTTAAGTATTAGCCCTAAATCTTCAATGAATAATATTAAGGTAAATACCAAGCATGACTCAGAGTTAATTCTCATTGAATCCAGAGTAACACAAAAATCTGAACAGTTGTCTTAGATTTTGATAAAACAGTAATTAAAGAAATTCCCTGAACAGCTTGCTTGCTCATGAATCTCAGTACTTTTTAACAACAGTATCACCATTTCCCACTAAATCCCAGCAGGCTAGCTTCCATTAGAATGCTAAAAATCACGTCGGTAACATAGGTCCCTGTGGCAGTTTCAATACATGGTCCATTACAGCAGATTTTCAAAATGGATAACAAAATATGCTTTGGTAATGGCCCATCCTGTAGAAATGAGACATTAACAAGTCTAATTACACAGCATACTCTTTGCACTCACACAAATCTATTTTTACCAGCTGACAGCACAGAAGTTCAAATATGTTCCAAGAAAATTACAAGGCAGAATTTGATTTTCTCAGAAGTCCACATATCCCCAGTAGCTTAAGTAGGTTACAACTATTTACAGTGTCCCATGTGAAAAACTTCATTGATCTTAGTAGACTGTGGATAAGGCCCTAACCACGATCAGACTTTATCTCTCAGACTGCTATGGGTGCCTCAGGTGACACTAACAAGTGGGTCACCCTCGATACCACAAGGGAACCCAAAGCTTCCCCTTAATCCGATGAAGGGGGGAAATATTCCCTCTTGGCCTCCCAAAGCTCTGAACACAAGCAGTATGCACCAACGAGACTCTCATAGAAGTCAGTCATTAGAAACACTAGCACTCCTGCTACACATCGCCTTTAAATACTGCCAGTCTCCATCCCTTAAGCGAGCTCTGGGATTCCTATATCAGGTTCTGTACCTATACAGGAAAAGCAAATACCTATTTGTGGCCCCAGGGAAACCATCAGAAGCTATGAAGAACTGAAGTACCATACTATGATAGCAAAAAGTAATTTTGGTGCCTTTTAAGCTTCAGATATCCCAAGATAAATGGGAATTTTGAAAATGACTCTTAGAACAAGATTCAAAAAATAGAATTCCTAGATGTATCTCTTCCATAAGCTTAGGAATCTTGATCCTAAAGTGAATTTTGATATTCTGCTTGCAATACACTGTTTGAACTGTACTTCAGAATGTAGAGTTATTCATGACTGACTTGCAGTATTCACCTAGTGCTGATATCATCCTTTACATAAATAATGTTATTCGTTCTCCTAAAATTCCCTCCCCTCTACTGTATTTACTAAAAATTATAGTTTATTCTGCCTTGGTATTGAGGAGAATAGACTAGATGTCCAGATTGTGATTCCATGCTATTTATTCTAACCAGAAAGAGGGTGAATCTTCACCTATATCTCAGCAAAGTATAGCTATTTTTATGTAAATGGAAAATTTTATTTCATTATCTGTTCCAAAATGAACGATAATCAGTGGCTACTTTCAAACTCACATCAGGACTTCTCAGGATCAGGTTTGTATCTGCCTCTGCTCCTGGAAGACAGCCTACCCTTCCTACATCTAGATCATCTCATGTAATAACCATTTCTATTTCTTTTAGTAACAACACAAGTGCTCCAGCCACACTGCCCAAGTCACAGAAGGCAAAGGCAGGGACTAGGAGAATGAAGAACCTCCCACTGTAGGAGAAGATCAGGTTCAAGACCATCTAACTAGCCTGAAGGTGCACAAGTCCATTGGACCTGATAAGATGCATCCGCGGGTCCTGAAGGCACTGGCTGATGAAGTTTCTAAGCCACTATACATGATATTTGAAAAGTCATGGCAGTCTGGTGAAATTCCCACTGACTGGAAAAGGGGAAACATAACTCCCATTTTTTAAAAGGGAAAAAAGGAAGACTCAGGGAACTACAGGTCAGTCAGTCTCACCTCTGTGCCCAGCAAGATGATGGAGCAGATCCTCCTGGAAACCATGCCAAGGCACATGGAAAACAAAGAGGTGACTGATGACAGTCAACGCAGCTTCACTAAGGGCAAATCATGCCTGACCAATTTGGTCGCTTTCTATGATGGTGTCATAGCATTGGTGGATAAGGGAAGAGCAACTGATGTCACCTACCCGGAATTCTGCAAAGCATTTGACACTGTTCCACATGACATCCTTGTCTCCAAGTTGGAGAGACATGGATTTGGTGGATGGACTGCTTGGTGGGTAAGGAATTGGCTGAGTGGTTGCACTCAAAGAGTCGTGGTCAACATCTTGATGTCCAAGTGGAGACCAGTGATGAGTGGTGTTCCTCAGGGGTTGGTATTGGGACTGGCACTGTTTAACATCTTTGTTGGCAACACGGACAGTGGGATTGAGTGCAAGTTTGCTGACAACACCAAGCTGTGTGGTGCAGTCGACATGCTGGAGGGAAGGGATGCCATCCAGAGGGACCTGGACAGGCTTGAAGGGTGGGCCTGTGTGAACCTCGTGATGTTCAACAAGTCCAAGTGCAAGGTCCTGCATCTGGGTCAGGGCAACCCCTGCTATCAATACAGGCTGGGGGACGAAGGGGTTGAGAGCAGCCCTGCCGAGAAGAACTTGGGGAAACTGATGGATGAAAAGCTGGACATGAGCCACCCATCTTGCTCTTGCAGCCCAGAAGGCCAATCGCATACTTGGCTACATCAAAAGCAGTGTGGCCAGCAGGTGGAGGGAGGTGATTCTGCCTTTCTACTGTGTTCTGTTGAGACCCCAGCTGGGGTCCTGTATCCAGCTCTGGAGCCCTCAGCACAAAAAGGACATGGAGCTGCTGGAGCACATCCAGAGGAGGGCGACAAAAATGATCTGAAGGATGCAACACCTCTGCTATGAGGAAAGGCTGAGAGAGTTGGGGATGTTCAGTATGGAGAAAAGAAGGCTCCGGCGAGACCTTACTGAGGCCTTCCAGTACCTGAAGGGGGCCCACAAAAAGCCTGGAGAGGGCCTTTTTACAAGGGTATGTAGTGATAGGACAAGGGGCAATGGCTTTAAAGTAGATTTAGACGAGTTATCAGGAAGAAATTCTTTGCTATGAGGATGATGAGGTACTGGAACAGGTTGCCCACAGAAGTAGTGGATGTCCCCTCCCTGGAACTGGTTGGTTGGAAGGCCAGGTTGTACAGGGCTCTGAGCAACCTGGTCTACTGGAAGGAGTCCCTGCCCATGGCAGTGGGGTTGGAACTAGATGATCTTTGAAGTCCCTTCCAACCCAAACCATTCTACTATTCTACGATTCTACGATTCTATGATTCTATGATTCTATGATTCTATGATATGCTGCACTGTGACTTTATACTGGTATGATTTGTTGATTTGGTCTGCCAGTTCTTCTGTCTGCATGATATTGTGATTCTTTTTCTTAAGCTCTGGCTCCTGATGAATTTTGATACTTTTTCCTGTGTTCTTTACCTACTAGTTGATTTTTCCTTCTTCCTTGCAAGTCCTCAGGAGCTGCTACTGCTTTTCCTTAGACTTTTTTTTAACAAGAAAGCTTGTCTTGATCTTGCTTTCATGCTCCTCCACTGTAATCCTCTTCTTTAATTTTCCTTATTCTGTACAACAGTATTCTCCTTCCTCAAAATCTCACATTATCTTTAGTTGCATTTCCAGTCCTTGGAGCTTTGCTACCAACTGAAACACTCTGTCTATTAATAAAGTGCAACAAGAAGCTCCAGGTTGATGTTGAATGCATGCTTTATACACCTGAACATCTTCACTGCTTGTGCCAGTTTCAGTGTTTCCACCATTGCCACCAGTTGCCATCTTTGTCTTCATCATCCTTTCTGGAAAGGAAAATTGGAAAAATCCCTATGAAACTCGCTGTTCTGCTGGGTCCAACTGTTCTGCTTGCTGTTTCCAGCCACATGTTCACTTGATTTTCCTAGTTGTCTGCAGAAACATACAAGATGAAACAATTTCCATCCTGAATTAAGAAGAAAAAAAAAATTCTGCAGAAGAATGATGGAGAATGGGTCAGTAGAAGTCCACATGGAATACCCACATGATCCCAGTATATGGGAAGCACAAAATTATCTCATGGTAATAGATGGGTAAATCACAAAAAAGCTAGATAGCACATGCTGCTGAGCCTGTCTTGCACTACAAATGTGTATTGCATATACAGAAATGAAAGCTTATAATAAATAGTAAATCAGATATGAAAGAGGTTGTGAACAATTTTGACTGTCCCAGTTGGCCTCTGCTTAATAGAGAAATCCCAAGATTTCTCTAGACTGCCTTGGTTCCCTGAATAGTGTCAGACAGTTCACATTTTATTTTAAAGCAACCTACCAGAAGATCGTTAGACTCCCAATCCCCAAATAACTTCACTTTGTCTAACACAGACAGATTAAAGAATTCAAGATAATCAAAATACATTAACAAACCAGTAACACAGTAGAATGTTTTTCTCTTTTTAAAACATAAAAATGTCACAGATTTAGAGATTTTTTTAAAATCTCACATCATCTAGAGCCAGAAACCAGAACTTTATTTGACTGGAAAAGGAGTCCCAGTGCCACATAACACTCTTTGGTAAACCTGATAGGCACAAGACAATGGCATCTAAAGTCTTGATGTGTGTCTGGAAAAACAGTTTGAGGCCATTGCCCTAAGTCTTCTTATTTGTTTTAATTTGAACAAATTAGATTCGTAACAAGGCATGTTCCTAAGCATTCCCATTTTCTGTAATGAGAATTATTCTGTGTATACTTGTGAGTAGTGCAGTCACCTCCAATCCATTGACAGAACTGATCTTAGAGGTCTTTTCCAACCTTAATGATTCTATGATTCTATGGATTGCTGTGTTACACCTGGTCAGTAAGTAAAATGTACAAGTGAATATAGATACATATGTTTTCAAACTCACACTTAATACACTAACTAGCACTATAATAACACTGAAGTCTCTTTATAGTTACAGATAACTTGGTATATGACACAGCCTGAGATTTTCATGCTAACAAGCTGGAAATTGAAGGAAAAAAGGCAGAAAATGTAGAGCCATTTCATAAGGGAAAAACATGCTGAAACTGGACTGATTGGTTTCAAAGTTAAATATAACACTAAAGCAATTTGAGTGACAGGACTTAGTGCTGTTGCCAAATTTCTCATTTTCGGTAAAAACTTACTAAACTTTGATAATTAAATTTTTTATCCTGAGCTCCATGTTCTTTTTTTTTCTTTCTGTTTAGCTCACCTTTCTGAAAGATGTTCTTTGTCCCATACAACCTTTCTTCACACCCTATAAATGAGTCTCAGACTTTGGACAGGCTCAGTCTTTATCTGCTCTTGCACAATGGTTCATGTCTTCTTGAACAGTCACCCAGAGTCACTGTGAGAGGCAGGTCAATGTACTTATGCAGACCATTGATCAATCTTCTCCAATAATGCCAATGTTCCTACAGCTAGCTGATTCATTGCCTGTCTCTTTTTAGTCCATTGAGATGGATATGGTGTCACACCCTGCAGAGCAGAGTTTGCAGTTCTCTTTGGTCTATATAAGGGCCAAGTAGATTTTGGCCAAGAGGAAGGGGAAAAATAAATCTCTCTTAGCAACTGTGCTAAAACACTTAATCTCTTGCTAGCCATTTATAATCATGGCTCTAACTTTCATGAGTCCCGATGACAAAGATAATACAGGAAATGCTAACTATTTTTAATTTCTAGACATAGGATAAACACTACTACAGGTTTAAAGTCATGTGTTTTCTCTGGGCTGTGAAGGCTGTGCAGGCAATGGGACTATCCTTTGGCTGTGACTTTAAAAGATACAAAAGTCTACTGCTTTGTCCTTGTTTCATCTGTCTTACTGGAAAAAAACCCCGAAACACATCAAGAAGAGTCAACATATCTGGTGGGAAATGAAAATATTTCAAAAGATGCTAAAAGCACAAATGAAAACAAAAGCTGTGTGGAGGCAATATGCCTTTCATCTGTACTGTCTAGTTAACAGTATGTCTTACTGTCAGCAAAGTAGTATATACATCAAATCTAAAATCTCATTGGGATAGGCTATGCAGTTTTAGCCAAACATAAATTACTGTTCAACTTCAGGAAGGTGGATGAAGAATTATTAGCAATAAAATCCCGTTAAACAGTGGCAAAAATATGACTTCACTATTAGCTGGACAGCAGAACATAATTTCATAAGTGCTTTTGTGAGGCAAACCAGTAAAACCTGAAAAGGAAAAAGTTTGAATCAAATTGCTGGTTTGGTAGGACATGCATGAAGCAACACATTGGAAGTTTTGGAACTGACAAAAGAATTCACCCGGGAAAATACTTTCACACATATAATGGTCCTTGTAGCAAAGGGACCAGCAGGCTGTGGCTGTTTCCATTGTTCAGAGAATAGCGCCAAAACACAAAGCCTGAGCAGACCCTTCCTTCACACCGTAGCTTCCTCTTAAGACAAAACCTGTTAGAGCAATAAAAATGAAGCTATTCCCCACCAAAGCAGGCTGCTAGGCTGAACGATATTTCACTTGGCATGTTCCTGCAAAGCTTCTCAGCCTCCATCAGCTAGAAGTTTCTCAGCCCTACTACGTTCAAAGTCTTGTTCCTGAGCAAAGAGGAAGCATACCTTATACAAATAAATAAAGCTGAGAGTTAGTCTAGATCTAATTTTTATAGAGAAACAGAATAGTAATACAGAAAAAGTCACAGTGATAGCAATAATACAATTAAAATTTTCTATCCCTTTCCTTGGTGTTACGCTCACCCCTCCACTACTTCTCTGGGTCCTGAAGTCGGTGGTTTCACACTGCTGTTGGCAAATTGGGGATGTTATGAGGAGTTGTCAGCATCTGGAGTCCTTTGCTGGAAGAAATATGATGTTTGTGCTGATGGATTCTTCTTCCTCCTCTCTTCTTCCTTTCTCTGAGGACCATACATATATTTGTTTGCTAACACACATTTACACCTTTCTCTTTCTTCAGCTGGTCTGCAGCTCCAGGTTACATCTGAATTTACTATAAATGGTGCCACGTATGTATGTTAGATACTATTCCTTTGTTCTCTTTGTTAACCCCTAAAACCAGTTTTCTCAAGCTCCAGTCTGCATTTTTACCTATTATGGAGTTTTTATAGCCTGGGGTCTTCACTGCCAAGCCTGTGCCCCATCTCTTGGCCTGGGATACTGCTATATGTATAAACAAGAGTCCTTCCATGCAAAGATAAAGAAGAGTGAAACAGATACAGGTGCCTGGTCAATTAGAGAAATTGCTGTCGCAACTACACCAAGTAAAACTGGCAGGTCAAGGAAAGTTTGAGCAGAGCAGGCCTGACAAGCCTTGCTCACAAGGCCTTGCAAACTCAATACAAAGCTTATGACTTTGTTATTAGCAAAAGCAACACCATATTGCAAGGCTACAAGGTCACAGCCCTTCATAATTAGGATTCTGCGCTTTCCTAGCCAGGTTCAGTAATCAAAAGGCCAGGTCTTTTGCAGCAGAGGAATAGTAGCCATGTCAAAATACAGAGCAAGTAACCTACACCAGGGCTAAGTAATCACAGAACAGGACAATTGCAAAAATGTGGAAAAATATTTTGATTTGCTCTTAAACAAAATGTTCAGAACTTTTGACCAAAACAAAAAATTCAGACAAAATCAGTTTGTACAAAATGCGTGTATGCTTTATGTGTGCGAGAGCGAGGCAGTGCACGCACGCACGCATGAGAGAGCATGAGAGCACCCCTGAGAGAGGGAGGGAGTACACACAAGAGAGGGAGGGGGAGAGAGAGATGATTGCAACGATTTTTTTTCCTTTTCTAATAAGCTATCTGATGAAAAGAGAAACCACTGCAAATTCATTTTTGCTGAATTTGTCCTTTTCAGTAAGGGAAAAAAAAATGCTTTGGCCAAAAATATCCACAGCTACAGAGAATTTGAATTAAGCACGAGTGGTATCTTTTTCAAAAAGACACTTTGCATCTCATTTTATGGGCCTGTTGCCTGAGATGTCAATACTGAAACTGGATACCACAGAACATTGATCTCACTAGGTCTACTCATGTGAATTAAGAGATCAGCCACTGGTCCCAAAGGCACTTACGTATTCTGCCATACTGCCCTGGCACTAATGTACTGTATGGTCTCACATCAGACTTTTCTTTCCAGAAGGCATGAGAAAGCGCTGCATCAATTTGCTGCTTTTGTGATTACTGCCATTTTTCATATTCTGCTCTGCATAAGATAGATGTAAATACATAGTATCTCCACTAAATATATAGTATCTCCATGGAAATGTGTAGCTGGTATGAAGGGAAGTAAAGATCAGTCTTAAGGTTTTGGCTGTGTTTTTTCACAGTAATACTTTAGGAAATCACACTGAGGATTTCTGAGCAGATCTTGTTAAGCTTCTCCAAGTGCTTATTCCAAAGCCATGCTGAAAATCCTACAGGACAATGACCATGCTTTATGGAGTAAGAGTCCTACCCCTTCTTCTAGTCCCTCATACGAAGCCTCATAACATCCCCCGTGGACTGGGGGGAGTCACCAAACACGGCCACCCACTGCTAGCTCATTAGCCTCCTGCTAGGCAGACAGACTCCCCCCAGAGCCCAGTTCATGATTTTTCAGCAAGTCTCCTGCTTCACTCACCAGAGAAGCCAGAACCAGCCTTTGCTGTCTAAGATGTTTTGGTCTTCTCATAATACAACAAATGAAATCAGGCAGGGATTCCAAGATCACAAACCTCCATAATTTCCTAATGGATGTCCTGAAGATAAACCCCTCATAGAAGATTATGTCTTTCAAAATTATGAATAGGAGGAATTTACACATGTAAAAACATGACAGAAGTCTCTTTTGCAATTAAATACTTCCTCAAAAATATGAAGTCAGATACTGAACTATAAAGCTATTTCTCCCCAACAGAACCTTTAAAGAGACAGATGACTACCCTCTGACTATCCATGAGTCTACTAATAAAAGGCACAAATGTCTATTCTAGTAAAAACATCCACTCACAGCCAGCAATATGTTTTCTAAAGAAGGCAATTATAAGTAGCAGCTTCATTTAGATTATGTTAGTGTAGTGAAGCAGAATTTCAATACATTTTTAAAATTAATAGCTCCTTCACATTCACTCTAAATATATTTAGAAGCTAATGTTATTCACTCATTAGTATGAGGTTACCAAAATGGATCTAATTGCGAACGCATTTTGTGCAGATGTCACCTCAACCCTAGAAGTACAGTCCCCAGATTTTCTTCTTGTTGTGACAGAGCTTGTGCATTTTTTAGAAAATAGGCCCCCCAACACTGAAGTAGAGACCACAATCCACTCAAGCCTTTTCCAGCCATGAGAATACCATGTAGTGTGTGTTTGACCAGGAAAGCTGAAGTACTAGTTTCTGCTCAGCAGAACTTGATAACAATTAACTGAGAACCAGTCTAGCATATTTATAATATATGTCTCTACACCTAGTGAGTTGCACCCAATGAAGTGTTAGTTTGTGGTCAAAGCAATTTTGGTTTTGATATAAGCAATCCTCATGTTACTACAACATGGCCCCAAGAAGATAAAATGCCATATTTCGCACCTTGAATTTTACCTGATTCAGCTCATGGGCTTGCAGAATGGATCCATCAAGAGGTCAAGACAAGGATCTACATGCTTCCTCTCTGAAAAGCCTAGTAGGCAAGTATTGGCCCATACTGATTTAAGGTTGTCAATGCACCTCTTCACTGATGAAGAGAATAGTAAAATGAGGTAATAGAAGCCCCTAGCAAGATAACATAAGACTCAGAAAATCGTGACTTAGACGATCGGACCAAATTTTCAGTTGTTAACTCTTTGCTTTTCCAGGACCAGGGTTTGTTCATCATAAAATCATATTCTGCAGAAATGGTCTCGTAAAGAGAGATTCTTAACATAAGGCAGGTGATGGATTGATATGGTGGTTGTTAACTATGATTTTTTCTAATCTGGTTGATTTTCCTAGCCTCTTTCCTGTGACTGATATTTAATTCATCCCATGTTTTAATTCTGTTCATTAAATTTGTTAAAATAGAAAATAAGGTGAAATAGTTAATTAGTTGAGTAATCTGGATGATGCAAATGGCTCTAGTTACAAGTTAGTCTAGTGCATCACTTTGTGTTTTTGCTACCACCTGCCATTCTTTTACAAGGAAACAATGCTTCCTAGTCATCTTGGGAGACGTTAGTTTTTTATTGCAAGAACATGTATTAGATCATACCTATTAAAAAAGAGTGTAACCTGCACTCTCATGCAACGCATAATAGAAGTTGAAGGTTCACGCTGACCTGTAATCGGTCACTACAGATTTAGGTCTTCATCCCACAGCAAGCTCTATATAGGTTGATTACTTCACCCGCTGCACTCAGCAGAAGGGCCTAATTCTGTTTTCAGAAAGGCACACACAAGTGTCTTTGATTTCAGCAAGCAGTATACAGGTATACCGACAGAACAACTAGATTTAATTTTCAGTTTACACAGCTGTCATGCTTTATTGGCACTGGTACCTAAATCAATTTAGTAAAAAGGTACCATTTCAAGCAAATGAAAATTCCCGATCATGCTTTTCACAAGAATATTTTCCTTTTTTTATGTGAATACGTATGTGGCTGCAACACAACCATTGTAGAGCAGTCTTTCCATAGCAAACCAGATTTGTAATATGACATGCATTACCTTTCCATTACAAAGCACTATTTAAACAGATTTTAGAATGAATTTTTTTTGCTGTAGCATTAGCTCAAGTAAATGTAGACTTATGTTTTCTCTAAAGTCTATTATCACCCACTGATATCAAGGGAGATATTGTTAATGTCTGCTGACAGTTTGTTTAGTATTCCCTACAAGCATGCCTCATGTATATTCAGCCTCGGTACAAATGGACATTCAGGATATAATTTGTGATCCAGCACTAGTAGCAAGTGGAATGCATTTTGTTGTTCCACATGAACCAAAGCTGAAAAATCACCGTCAATAAATCATAAGTTGAGGCTACACATAAAAGATGTCCATACTGGTAGCCTGTGTAAGACCAAATTTTCTACTTGCATCAGATGAAAGAGAGAAATCTTAGTAATTTAATCTTGCTATGTTATTTTATTGTTGTGACATCTTCAATGACTTCCAACAAGAGCAAGCTGGATGAAACACTGCCTTAGAGGAAGTACAGTTCCTGCACTCAGTGGGAGCTGTGCCAAATATGCAAAGGCTGAATTCAGCGTTTGTCCGTCCTCTCTGTTGCCTTTTCTGAAACAATTATTTTCCAAGATTGCCCAGGGAACAAAGTAACACCATACTGATGTCTACTTTCCTCTCTTTTTCTCATGATTAGAGACATTTTCATAATAAAGGCCAAGCTTTGTTTGTGAGCATTCTCAGTAGCTTAGTGAAACAAGTAAAACTTAGTAGGGAAAGTAATTGGCTTACTGGCAGGATATAAATGCTGTTTCCATTAGTAGGATAGAAAAATGAAGCACATCAAAACTAATGCAAAGTCCACTATTAAGAGATGATACACGGGGATTAGAAGGCATGTTATGTCAAATAGGGGCTGTACACTAATTTTGTACAGATGATCTTTGTAATACACGTTGTAAAAGAACAATCTAAAAGCAGCTTAAGGCTTTTACTAAAATGGATCACGAAATGCTCCCTATCTTTCAGTCAATAATCTCTTTCACATACGAATATAAGGCAAACCAGCATGAGCTTCCTAGCTATAGATGTGCAGGAAAGATGCTCCTGAGATTTCAAGGAGTGTAGCCTAATATTCCACGGTAATAAAACACCAACATCTGAGGCAAATCACTTCTCCTGACAACAGCAAACCAAAGAATGCAGTGCCACCTCCTAATGTATCCACCTAAACAACTATTTTCACAACACAGCTTGGGG
>Ga0065711_1005352_pt1 | contig 20499 bp, 9 predicted proteins | sample Hoacrofraction12_FD_59098 | JGI IMG/M metagenome (GOLD analysis project Ga0065711, IMG submission 59098) | Hoatzin crop microbial communities from Cojedes, Venezuela - Epithelial fraction 12 v2 (version 2) | ecosystem: Host-associated > Birds > Digestive system > Esophagus > Crop | place...
CAGGTTGCCCAGGGAGGTTGTGGAGTCTCCTTCTCTGGAGATATTCAAGACCCACCTGGACAAGGTCCTGTGCAGCCTGCTGTAGGTGACCCTGCTTCGGCAGGGGGGTTGAGCTAGATGACCCACAGAGGTCCCTTCCAACCCCTACTATTCTGTGATTCTGTGATTCTCTGATTCTGTGATCTCCAAGGATCAGATATTCCAATCTCGAGAATGGTCCATCCTGATGAACAGGAGGTAGCAGGAGGCCTGTGTGGAAGAACAAGAACCTCCTGACTAAACTCAGACATAGAACAGAAAGGTACACGAGGTAGAAGCAGAGTCAGATGCTCTGACAGGAATATAGAGACTGTCTGAACATGTAGCAATAAGTAAGCACAGGAAAGCCAAAGCCCACCTCAAATATAATCTAATGAGGCACAAGAAGGGTGACCAAGAGGGCTTCTAAAGGATGTCAGCTACTGTTGTGAGCGTAAGGAAGCTAATATATCTTCCCTTTGAGGAGGTAGATTAGTGTCAAGATACGCAGAAATACAAAGAAGTCTAAATGATAAAGTGGAAATGAATTGCTTTAACGTTATGAAAATGAAGCCTTCAGTAAGGCCATCTGAAGATTTCTGAAACAAAATAATTTTTAGAATTTGCTTTTAATCCTAATTTTAGAGGGGAAGCACTTAATTGCAGTAGGAGATAATACAGAACATTAAAAATTAATAATTTCCCAGGAAAGAAATTTCCAGATATTGGACACTAATTTTCTGCTTTGACTGTGGTCTGAACTTTTCTGTGTTGAGCACATTTTACAAATTAATTATTTCAGCCAAGAATGATTCCAAAACACAGGTTAAAATATACCAATCTCTCATGAGCTTTCAAATGAGTTCCATTCCTACCCCTTGGTTTGGAACAATGCTTCAAACTTGCAGATTTGAAGCACTGCAGAAAGGGCTTTTTGTCACCCCCCAGAAAAACCATCTGGCAGTGGACAAGTTATGTGCCTTTGGAAATTCCAGTGTGAGATAAGTCAACAGAGACTCACTAGAGCAGGGAAACAAAAAGTCATGAAGTGACAGTGAGCTGGACTTTCCTCATGTACAGCTCTGTGCTCTCAGGGGAACCTCCAAGCTTTACCGTGTCACAGACAGCAGAACTGCTTGGCAAAAATAGAAGAGACCTGGGTACCACGAGAAAGGGGCAGTACGTGATGCTGGGAAAGGAGGGTTCAGTAGAGAGCTGTAGCTCATGTTCATGAGATGAAAAAGCCTGGGAAAAGGAGCCAGAAGAAGAGTTTCAGCCTGGAATCTTGAGGTAAAAGAAGCATAAGTATCATTGATGGGACAGCTTGGAGTCTATTGAACAGAGGTAATTCAAGGGATAGCTATAAAGATCATAGAAGAAACTTAAATTTTATCATTTCCTAGTTGTTGAAGTGACTGATACAGCAGTCAGTCTTTTAGGAAATTTTTTTTCCTGCGATGTAGATATTGTGAACACTATGTAATGTGACAAGAAGCCACCGCTTTTTAGAAAAAACATTCTAAATTACTTCAAAATTAAAGCCTCAGTACTGATATTGACTCAAAAGGATGATCATAGCATAAATTAAGGTTCAAGTGTAGAAAGAGTAATAAAGATTTCCTCTCTTCCTGAGTGTAATATAAGCACAGCTTGCACAGTTATAAAGTTGGCTTCTGAGCAGTTCCGTGTGCAGATGTACTTGCAGGTGCACACATGCAGAATCTTAAGCTTTGTCAACTTAGAATAAGATCTCTCTCTCTCTCTCTCTGTTCCTTGAAGTTAGTTTACTGCTTGGAACAGGTTTCCAGCTTACTACTTCAGGTCTGCTGGTGCAGTAAGCATTCACAGCTTTTTTCAGATGCATGTACATCCAAATGTGTACTCACCTTCTCAGGTTCAGCAACACCCTCATTCATTCCCATTTCTCAAAGGGCAGAAAAAGATTTATCAGAGCGAGACAGCTCTTCTGCAATAAAAAGGAAGATATAAAGACAAAACCAGAAATCATACTCATCAGCTAAAGACAAAAATATGAAAAAAAAAGCAACCAATTGCAAAATAACTACTTAGATCATGACAAGACATTTTTCATCTGTGGCACGGAATGTGTTTTACAAAGACAGCCAGTATCTTTATGCTCATTTAAAAGCAGCTAAATAAAAGGGCATACGGAGGTGAAACGGAGAAGGCCACAGCAGACATAAGAAACTGGGAGGAGAACTCAGGGCGAAATCTATGAGTAACGCCGAGTTTTTAAAATGAAGATTTAGAGGTATCAGCTGAGCATCCCTACCTTTAATAGCAGAACAGCTCCCAGATGCAATGCGAGGTAAGGGACTTGCCTTGGAAAGAGCAGTTTCTCATCTGGGATTAGACAGGGATTAGAAAGTGCAGATCGCATAACTCACAGTAATCTCCAGGAGCACTTTTTTGTATTTTTAAGAAACTCAGTAACAGCTGTCAGTTTGACAGCGCTTTGGGGATGTGATGGAGCAGGTCATGCTGCCGTCTGCTGAGAATCCAGCTGGCCTGTGGGATTTCAGCATAAAACCAGTGATACCGATTGAGTAAAGAGCTTCTCTCAGTCAAGGACGAGATGAGCACTTTCTCATGTCTGTGAAGAGAGTTTAGTACATGCAAATTATACTTTGTGTTAGCTTTTCCATGCAATAAATACTGAAAATCAGCCCAAGAATGATAGCAATATTTACATGTGCACATACACAGAGAGTACCATTGCATGCAATAGTTTTTATATGTGAGACTGAGAAAGATTTGTCACTCTACCCTGTTTCTTAATGGATCTTTATAGCACTAATAATAAAAACCATAGCATTTGATTTGTACTGACAACCTGCTTAATACAGTGTAAGAAACCATCCCTGTCTTAAAGAAGGCTGAAGTTCCATACTGGAAGGGTTTATGTTCACTTTTTCTCTCATCTTGCTCCACTATTTTTAGATGCTTTTACCTTAGGCCCCATCAAAAGAACAGGACAGGAGAACAGTATTCATAGGCAAAAACTTTAATTCCAGCTTCTAACCAGAGCTAGATTTGATTCACTAAAAATTGAACTGGATTTATTCACCAAGGGCTTGGTTTCTCACTCACAATTTGGACAAGCATCTCTCACATTCTTCTTACTTCAAAAATCCCCAACACTGCAGCTTGGCAGCCTGATAAACCCCCAATCTATTGCTGCAGGCAGCTATCTCTGAGAGCCATCTTGCGGTTAACGATGACCTCATCTTCCACTGGAAAAAAATAAAAAACCCTCTATACTTTGGTTTTTGCTCTGTAAGAATGTGTTTTCCTTTCATTAGCATTTCTGTGTCCCACCTGTAATTAAATTATCTTTGGCTTCCTAAGCCACCTATTAGGGATGAAATTTCTAACAATGCAGCAGCCTTTATAAACTGAAAACAGTCAGTGATTAGCATATCTTTATCCAAACCAGCCATCAAATGTGTTGATTTTTCTTTTAAATCAAGAAGTGAGGAGGAGGAGGAGGACTCTCAGAAATGAGCAGGATGAAGAAGCACAGACTCTCCATGGCTCGCTGTGGGACTTTAATCTTTTTTATGACCTATGGTAGGTTACAGGCAATGAAATTGCTGAAAGTGTCAGTATGCCATTTCTTGTGTCTGGAAATTATTATTAACTCCATCTATCTGCCTAATTAGATAGTCCCTCCTCACAGAAATATCTCAAAGACTCGTTTTCAGTGGTGCATTTTATTTACAATGTCCTGGGAAGGTAGTGAGCCTTTGGCAATAAAACTGCCTCTTGCAGAAGGGTAGAAGTTGACAGAGTAAATTAAGGGAGTCACCCAGGGCCATAAAAGGAAATCTGTTGCCAAGCCAAAAGTAGAACCTAGGTCACTTGGATATTAGTAGGGCATTTTGCAGATTGATCAAGTATTTAATATTTTTCAATTAAATTTGGTATACCTTTGTAAATGGAATTCCACGGTGAACTTAGAACACAAGTTTTCAGCAGAAGAATGTTTCCTATGTATGTAAATTAGGTGAGGTTTAAAACTAGATACCAGCTTGAAGATGGTGACTTCAAAAAAAAAACCCACCTAATATACTCCACATTTTCATTTTGCAGGCTTAAAAGCAAGTCTGAGTAGTTCTGATAATGACCACATAGGGAATAGATTGGATTGCCAAATGAATTTGACAGAGATGTTTTCATGCAAACAGCAGAGAAGAGTCAGAATCTGATTTCATTTCCACTTAAATAGATAACCACAGGCAGAAAAAGAGAACTATAGAAAAAGGTGTATTAGAATACAGTGTAATGCAGTAAGCCATGGCCATCCCAAAGCCTTCAAAACAAGGAGTCCAAGAAGAAGTTCCTTTCTGGGCAGCAGCTGGTGATCTGACCACAAATGGCCAGTTTCAATAATTTAATTTACAATGAATGAGTCAACACCCAGATCTGGCCTCGTGAAGAAGGAAGGACCAGAAAGACCAAACATATTTTACGAAAGAAAACCTCTATGCATAGTTTAAAAGATCAGGAACTGAGGCACAATGAGATCAGCACAAACCCTTAACAAAGGAGCTGACAAGCAGAGGGAGAAAAAAGTATTTAGCTGGACTGTGAAAGAATAGAAGGAAGAAGATAATCAAGAGCAAAGTCAGCAGACATGAGGGGAGATTAAAAAGGACAAATTAACTCAGACTAATACCGCCTGATGCACTACTACGAAACAAACTCCACAGTGAAAAGGACATCGTGAATATAGCCAGATATTCAAATAAGCAACAAATTGTGGGAACAGTGGTAGAATATAGCTACTAGACCTGGAAGTCAGGTCCCATTCTGAATCAGTGTCTTCATTAATATTTACAGCTTGACTTCTGTCCCAAACTGGACATGCAACCAAGTATTTACCTGTCACGTGGATAACTGTGTGCTGACATTCTTGACATCTTAAATTATATGTGGTTCTCTAACCATATGTATGCGAAAACTATTCATATGCAAATTAGACTGAACCATCAAACCCCTAAGGCTTTAGACAGCTGCGACTTGTCGTTTCTCTATGCAAGTTAGAATTTCTTTTTTTTTCTTTTTTGAAGTACTGTAGAAAAATCATTTTGTGATTTCTATTTTAAAGTTCACCTTGTTATAAGTCTGCATTGATCCCCCCAGAGAGAGAAAGAGTATGAGAGAACAAGCATACATAGAAGAGAGAAAATTCAATAAAAATCATTCCTTAAAACCACTTGCGGACAAGCAAACTGTTTCTGATGTACTTGTGAGGACATTTAAGTTTTTCTTCTTTCAGAAGTTGTCATCGTAGCAAAATACTTTTGGCTTTTACAAAACTCTTGGGGTCTTATCCTCTCACTCAGGTCAATGAAAGCTAGCCACAAGAACAGAGACAAGAACACTACCATTCCTCTGTTATGGCTCTAGAGCAGCAGATGCAGGACCATTAACCGCCACCACTTGTTTCATCCGAGAGCTGGCAAACGTGCTGGTGAAGACATACACTGCTGCAGTTCTGAAAGAGTCTGTCTCTTCTGGGGTGTGACAGGAGGAGGGAGAAGGAAACTCTATTAAGCGCTTCTTCCTAAGATTTTCTGTTTTCCTGAAAGCCCTTGAATCCCCACTGACTGAAACTTCTGCCTGTAGTTTCAAAGACTGGGAAAAATAACAACCAACAAAACACACATATAATAATAGTCTGAATGGCTAGATTTGCTACATGATGGGGTCTTTAATTTTAATTGATTTGCAGAATTTAGGTTTAATTTTGTATCTCAAAATGCTTCCCAGAATTACACATTACATATTTAAGTAGAAATTGTGAGGAGGGCTGAGAATGAGAGAGGTCTAAAGCTGTTAAGCTGGTGAGGAAGAAGTCTTTGACTATTGTGCAAACGCTGGCCAGCAGCATGTGTTAATGTAGAAACTAATCCTGATAACACTGCTATAATCACAGAACATTAGGGGTTAGAAGGGACCTCTGTGGATCATCTAGTCAAACCCCCCTGCTGAAGCAGGGTCACCTACAGCAGGCTGCACAGGACCTTGTCCAGGCAGGTCTTGAATATCTCCAAAGAAGGAGACTCCACAACCTCCCTGGGCAACCTGTTCCAGTGCTCTGTCACCCTCAGAGGGAAGAAGTTCTTCCTCATGTTCAGAGGGAACTTCCTATGCTTCAGTTTGTGCCCATTGTCCCTTCTCCTGTTGCTGGGCACCACTGAAAAGAGTTTGGCCCCATCCTCCATAATCTTCACACCAAGATGCAATCTGATATTTCATCTTCTACTTAAATATCAACAGGTCAGTGATGAGTTAAACATTCCACAATGATTTGAACTGGAAACTGTCTCCCTCAGTAAACGACTGTCAGAATTCGCTTCTTGATTTGCATTAGCTGGACTTTCCCTATCTTTTTTCCAGCTTTCCCATTTTGCTATGAAGTGCCACCTTCCCTTTCTGGAGATTTGCTTTTAATAAGGCATGTGATGTTTGTGTGCTTCTTTAAGCAAGATCCCAGTGCTCAAAGGACTGGGCTACTACACAAAGAAACCTTATCTCCCCACTGACCACCCTGCAGTTAGCTGGAGATACACAGAGCTGTTCTAATCATTGTCACAGACTTGCACTGCACAGAAACTCTCTTTTATTACTTTTCTTTCTTTCCTCCTTTCTTCTCCCAGAAGTAAAGAGTACCCCCAGGAAATGTGGATTGCTAACCTTCCGATCTATGTTTTTTTTTATCAGGATGGCTGTAGCATTAACTACAGAAGCTATTGCATATTGACCTCAGTCAGGTGACAGCAGTTTTAATTAACCTTCACCACATTGACTGTATTAGATGATCAGGGAGAAGAAATTCACCTCATTCTCATCCTGATCTTGTGTTACATCTTTATGACAGTAGCAAACAGGGTTTGCAGTGAAAAGCAAGTCCTCTGCCAAGCAGATAAATTCTCCACCCAAAACTTAGAGTGAACTGGATCTCTTTGTAGAAGTATCTCTCACTTTCAGTGGATGTAATTGTGGAATGCATTTTCATTGGAATTAGTTGGATTAAAAAAGCAGGTGGAGCTCTGCCTCTGTAAGTCACTTGTTAAAATTGACAACGAATTCTGTCTTATACAGTTTTATGGCGGCTAAAGAGAGCTCTGTCTCTTAATCCATTCACTAAAGAACAAGTGTTTACAGGGAAACAGGATAGTCTGGGATACGGATGCTGGATTTAACTGTTTGCTTGATCCCAAATTTCCTTGCGCCACACTGGTCAAATCACTTGGACTTTGCATGTCTTAAATCAGTAAAACAAGGACAAATAAGAGTTCCTTACTTATGGGAGGGCTGGTGGAGACAAAAAATCTGAAATTTCATAAGGTACACAGGAATAGCTAGGTTGCATTTCTCTCAAAGGAGCTAAAACAAGTAAAAGTTTTTTAAAAAGTCGCTTAAGAGAAGTTCCAGGTCTCCCTCTTCTGCTGTCACCAATAACAAAGATACAAGTGACTAAATGCACTAACACCCCTTTCATCCTTCAGGCTCTTCCCCTCAGTTCATGACAGATGTACTTATGAAGATTCAGAGCTTTTAAAAGCATGGCAGGAGGAAGAGCCATTTCCTCTGCTTGAGTGATTTAAGAGAGAATATTGGACTTCAGGGTTGTCAGTCCTGTATCCTCAAGTCTGTTCCCTCCTTCATTTCATCTCACCTCCTCTCAGACTTTTCTTCAAGGCACTGACTTTGGTGTCCATCTCAGCCTGGCACATCATATTTTAGTGTGGTATTTCCCAGACCCAAAAACTTGCATGAAAAGAACATTAATTGAGTTGTATGCTCAACCTTGCACTAGACCTAGTGCATATGTGCAGTGTTTCTCTGTAGGAGCAACAGTGTCTGTAAGACCACAAAATTAGAAGATATCTAAAGGCCACCTGTGCAGCCTTTCNGCATTGCAGAAATTCACAGTTCTGTCAGAGATGCTATGCCTCTTCAGCATCAAGCTTCCAGAAATCCCAAATAGTCATTCCTCATATTTTGTCCAAAGCAAAAAAGAGGGTTTGACTGGTAGCATTCAGTTACACAGCTGTCACTTTGTAGGCACGTTTGGCTCTATCATTCCTCTTACTTAGTTAAATGTTTTTATTTCCTGAGTTGAAGACCAATACCGTCTGTCTGGAAAAGAGGACTGCTTCTTGAGTTCTTTCCATCTCCAGAGGTCAAAAATTACTAACTTTAGCTTCATTGAGTTTTTTGATTTACTTTGAGGAGAGAGAGTATTGTGTGAAATCCTCTGATCAGCTACCCTCATCCCCAGGAAGTTTTAATGGTATATCATGTCTATACTTTCTTTTCCTTTGCCCTTGGAAATCAATTAATCTTGCTTTCTCTAGGTCCTTCCCAAAGACACAAGTTTGGCTGATAAGCCGTAAATGTAATGATATGTAGTGAAAATTCTTTTTCCTGTACAAGCAAAAAACCCACCTTTCCCTTGGTGGTCAGATGAGTTGGAGTTTTTATTTCTCAAAAGATGTTTCTCAAATTGCGTGAGATTTCAGTTCAGATGGGAGAGTCTGGCCCTGAAACATTTCCCAAAGTAAACTTCATTTCATTTTTACTGTCGCATGGTGTTTCCCCATGGTATAAAAAGTTACAAATTAAAAATGTTGACTATTCATATCTAGAGAAGATAAAATGTCATAAGATTATACGGCTGAGGGCCTGATTCAATAATGAGCTTTCACTGTTCCACATCAAAACACCAAATGAGTAAATATATTTTTGCAATTATCTAATATAAAAAAAAAACCACTAAAGTATAAAGTACACTGTTCAGTGGGCTTTAAGGAGAAATTGTGAACAACTGAAGAGTTCGGAGATAGTTGGCCTCCTTCCTTTGACTACAAAAAGTCTGCAACTATTGTCAAATCAGTAAAACTCCAGCAGGTCAACACAGACCTATGTGTCTACAGTAATTTTAACTGTTTATGGAACGCTAGAGTTCCCAAAGTTTTCGTAACTGAAACAGCAGCTTAAAAATTGTGGCAGAGTATACACTTGCTTTAGCAATATATTTAAACCTATTTAAATGTCTTCTCTGGATATGAATAATCCAGATGAATTATTGAGATTATGACTATGTTTAAGGTTCAATGTGTATTTTAACCAAACCAGTAAACTACTCACTGAATCAGGACCTATGTGAAAATGAACCAGACTGGTGAGGTTTTCTTGATTTGAAAAGAATGACAAATCACCAAGGAAAAGCTGGCTTACCTCTTGCAGCCTCCAGGTAGAACTCACTCTGGAATACAACAGAGTTCATATACTAATCTTCTGGGAAAGATATAGAGCAGCAACCCTAGAAGAAAAAAAAAATACTCCAAATGTATTTCTGAAACACTGCATTTTCATTACCTCTGTTTTTCAGTATTTTAAATTCATGTATTTAATTAATTAAAATGAGAAAAAAATATTGTCTACGATTTTTTTCTTTGTAAAAAAGGGATTTCTGAAGCTGGATTGCTGCTGTTATTTAGTATCTCAAGACACAGTGTAAGTCCACTTATGACACATTTGTTGCTTACCTCATCAAAAAGTAACTAAAAAGAAAAGCAAACAACAGTGCTCTGTGAACACAGTGAACACAAGAAATGTAAAACAACCCCATAGGAATATTGTATATGTGAAGAATAAAATTGACATATATTCTTTTAGGTCTCTTTCATACTAATAATCAAGTGATTCTTCTAATAAAGCAAAGCCCTTAGCTGTCTTTAAATTCAAAAAATTCCTCTGCCATGGTAGACAGAAAGCAAAGGATCGATGTTAGTAACCACTTCTTAGAAAGACAGTACATCACATTTAATTGATACTTTCATGCGCATTTCTAAATTGTATCCCATCATCTGCCTTGTAGTCCGCTCCCCAGTCCATATCTCTCCAATTTGGCTAGCAGGGTGCTATGGAACAGTGTGTAGAAAGCTATGCTAAATCACATGTGCTTGCAAACAACAAACTTCTCTCCCTTCATCCATACTGGTCATCCCACCATAGAAGGCACAATTTGCCCGTGGTAAATCCATGCTGGCTTCTTCAAATTACTTTCTAATACTTCATGTGCCTGGAAACAGTTTCCATCAGGGCACCATCTAAAACATTTTGTAGGCTGCAGGGAGGCTGACTAGCCCATAGCCTGGATTATCCTTGTTACTTTTTAAAGAAGATGGGCAGGATTTCAGCTACACAACTTATAAGATTTCCAAACTCACACCGGTACACTTAAAGTTACCTCTTTTTTTTTTTTTTTCCCCACTAAACCAAAATATTTACTGTCCTTATACTGAAGTTAGCCATTACAATATTTATTTCCTTATTGCTACTCTTCTTATAGAAACAAACAAAACTTTTAGCTAGATCTCTCAAAAAAACAAGAGTGGTTTCTAGTTATGTGCTTATTATTGCTAAGAGCTAAGAAGAAACAAGAAGCATGTGAATGTGGGTCAGTACAGTGCAGAAAGTCTGATGCTTGCCTGAAACATGGGACTTATAAAATGTGCTTTGAGCAGCAGCGCAGCTCACATATTTTATGGCCAGGACATTTTGTAGGCATTCAATGGCCTGTGCCACACAGTTCATACACATTGCATACGTGAAATTCCAGCAAGGAGCACGATGGGGAAATGTTGCTTGGACATCAACGACACTTTGAAGTATTGTCATCCAGGACTGTGGAATCTCCATCCACTAAGGGATTTTAACAGACTACAGTTAATTAAATGCCTCTTGGGGATGGTGGGTACATTCAGGTTAGGTACAGTAGATCCTGAATTAAGGTTTAATATTAGAAGACCTATTGAGTTCCCCTCCAATGGAATCTCGCTTAATCATCAGGACCCAGCCATCAGATTCAATGAATAAAGAAATTAAATTATAGACATGAAATCATATTTCCAAGAAATTACCCACTTCCATTTCAATTAGTGTAACAATCCCATAACTTACTGTTCATAAACAATGTGTTTCAGGTAGGATCTAAAACCTATACCCTAAATTCATAAAGTTAGCAATTTCCTCAGAGAAGCGTTCTTATTTTTGAAGATTGAATCAACTCCTTCCCCTTCTGAGTCCCAGTTTCTGTCACTCACAGTTTATTTGTCATATGCAGCTAGAGTTGAACACTCTGTTCTTTCTCCTTTTCAGTCTTAAGCTGTTGGCTGTCTTGAACAGCTCCTACCTTTCAGATAGTCATGAAGTAATTGCTCTACTGACTTCATTTTAGAGGGGATGAAGTGATTCTTGCATACTGCTGGCAGAGCTCTTCAGGTTCTAAGGAGCTTCGAGAAGACATGGTGATGTTATTCTACAAGCCAAGGAGACAGAGGATAGCAGTGTTAGCCAACAAAGGAATAAGTGGTTCCAAAATCTGATCTACTTAATGCCCATCATGCATCGAGACATACACTAAAGGTACAAATCCAGTCGTACCAGCACTACAGCAAAAGGTGTTAACATAGTTTTCTGGATGTTACGAAACTTCAATTAGGTCTCAGATCAAGATGTTTTATTTATATACTGAACTTCTCTGTGGACCAGTCAATGTGCATCAGTTGTATCAGGGGTGAGGTTTTGTAACAGTGAAATGTACTTCTGAATCTCTTTGGGTTTTAATGCTCATTGACTTGGACAGGTAATCAATTGCTTCATCTCCAAAGGCCCATAGATATTGACTTTGTTCTCCAAAAGACTTTATAAAGAGTCATTTGGGGGATACTTTCACTTCAAATTGAATTGTGGACCATGAAATCTGTTTAGTAAAATACTAGAAAAAACACTAGATGTCAATGCTCCTTCTGCATTTTTAAATAGAACACAAACACTCCTGGCTGAAGATGAGATTCCTAGAAGAATCCAAGCTTGTTCTTTTTCTCTGACAGATTCTTTGAATCGTTACAGAATTTATTTGCCCTGCAGAAAAAATGCATTAGTTTTACAATATTCACTCTGCTTCTCCCACAAGACAATAACACAGGTATCTCTTTAACATTAGCCATGGGTCTGCTGTGCAAATTGTGGAAAGAAGGAAGGAGGAAAAATAATATGGCAATCAGTTAGTTCAATACTTACCTCTTGGTTTCTTGCCTACGTGTTTAATAAAGGACCTGGGGATGAAAGGAGATGGGAAGAATCTTATTTTAAACAGTGGCTTTTTGTTACATGTTACCTACTGTGTATCTGTACAGAAGATTAAATTTTTTTTGCACTCAGCTGAAAAATGAATGATACTAACAGAATCCACAGTATTAATAAATGTGGATGACTCAGCTTGCTTGGCAGTAGCCAATACATTGGAATTCCTGCCATTTTACCAGATCACTTCTACAAACTGTCAGAGTTTGATGCTATTTAAGTAGCAAAGCGATAGTGAACATTCCAAGTAGCAAACACAACTTAAAGACACCTTTTCAAAAACAAAGTAGTGTTTACAAAGAAGAAAGTAGTAATGTAGTACAGTGTAGGCTGTAGTAAACTTTTTGCGACTCCTTAATAGTTCTTAGGATGCTCTATATGAACAAGGTTAGGCACTATAACGTAGAAAGCTCGAGCGCTATGTAAATATTTTAAGTAAGTATACTAACTATATTTTCCTCTTATGAAATGTACTTGCTGTGACCTATTTGTCACGTCCAATATTGTAATTCCTACTAGATATTTTTACTTCAGTAAAAAAACAATGTCCCTTGAAATCCTCTGGAGCTCCAGTTTACACCCATGAGTCAGTACTTTCTATGTGTCCTCAGCCCTCCCACCATCTGACACCTCCCGCCGGCTTCCACACGGAGCCAAAGCCTTGCAGAAAGCTGTCAGTTGTGAGGTTCAGGACACAATTCACTGTGAGCCAGGCAGTGGTGGAGAAGCCAGGTGTGTTAATGGCACAGTGCCAGTGAACAGAGAGCATAGCCCTGGTTTACCAGCCTGTTCTTGAATCTCCCTAGCCCTCCTGCCTTCTTTGAGCCTAATACCAGGTATAAATATCCTGCATTATATTTGCCCACCCCAGTCATTCAAGGCACAAGACCCAGAAACTCCCTCTGTCCCATGAAAGGCTAAAAGTTGGCCGCAGAATATGCAGAGGTACTCCCTGCTCCAAAATTAGCAAGGTGGTACTAGTGCCACAGGCAGGTGCTAATGTAGTGGAAGGTGTCAGAGGAATGGGTTTCACAAAGGACCAGCAAGACCTTGGTGCATTGTAAAGCACAAAAATGTTATTTTATTGTCAGGAATAAAATTCTTTTGTCGTATTGAAGTTATGCTGGCTTCAAACAGACAGGCTGTTGGGAAGGCCAATCCCCTTTTAGCAGAAGAGACAGGCTGTGTGTACCATTGGGAGACTGAAAAATGCAGATAGATCAAAAGGCGGATAGACAGACAGACACGCAGGCAAGCAGGCAGAAAAACAGAAAGACAGTCTGGCCTGTCTGCCTGCCTATCACTCCAAGTACTTAGAGCATGCATTATAATATATTTCCACAGAAGTTAATCCAAATGTGTTTCCAACAAATTTAATAAACAAAGAACACTCTTACTTCATCAGGATGCATCCCTAGAAATACAGGATCATCAGCCATCTCTGCCTGCAAGCCCCCTCTGAGACTGGACTTCAGTCTCTGATCCCTTCATCACCAGTAAGGTCTGTTGCTGCTGACTGTAAAGGATGCACACAACACTTCCTATTGCACATCTGAGAAAAATGAACCCAAAACCTCCCAAAACAGAGCCTCTGACCCTCAGTTCTCTGTAAAGAAAGGCTTTGTGTCATCACCCGCATCTCCTAGCCTCCACTGAACCTCTCCTCAAGGCTGCTCCCACTGTCTTAGCCTTGGGAAGTGATGTGGTTTTTACAGGGGTTTGGAGGTATACCTTATGCCAGACCTGTGATCTTCATCAGCCACATAAACTCGAGGAGAGAAAAGGCCTTTTTTTGGGAACACCACAGAGCCTAGAGCCCCTTTATATCCATAAATAAGATTTGTAATGCCACACTGAGGACAGAAAATGAAAATGCTCTGATTTTAGATATTAAACTACTCCCAAAAAATACATCCAAGGAGATTTATATACACTGAATAATACATGTATTCATCTCAACAAGCAGCACAGCAAATGTTTAAACCTGTCATCGCTCTTATTACCACGTTCTTTGTCTCTGTTGTTTTTATCCAATAGTATTCGGTTTGCTTTTATCAGTGCCTCCCTAACCCTACTTCACAGGTATTTTTCATCTTGGGTGTTACGCTGTTTTTGATTAGCTGTTCTGCACACTAATTTACCTGTATGGTCAAAGGTGATTTGTGATCTCAGTGACCAAAATAATTTCTTGTTTTTCCTGTCTCTGCATCTTGTGTTGTACCCCTCTCTTCGCTGCTTGTGCTCTTTACCAGTTCCTTCCAAGTCCAGAGCACCTTCTCTTTTCTCCAGCTGCCTCCTTTACTTTCTCTATAATTCTGTCCCCTAGGATTTGCCAAAAATTTTGCCTCATGTATCTCTGCCACTTCAGTTTTACAGACTGTCCCCTGGAGTTGGAGAAGCGATGCAATTCAAAGCATGGCTGAGGGAAGGAGAGCACACGGTTCAGCTCCACTCACTCTATTGGCAAGAAACAAAATGATTTGCTGCCACACAGTGATGAGAAAATCCAGGCTGGATACAGGAAACAGCAGCAGACAGAGAAATGTTTAAACATACCTTTAACCAGGCAACATCAAAGTCTTTTTACTGCCCCATCTTTCTGCTTCCTTCCACACCCTTAGAGCTGCTCACTCACATGCTCCTGTCTATTCATTAACATCTAATTAAGGTGCACATCTGCTGCTGCTTTACATCAGCAATGCATTTCCCCCCATTAAAACTGCCTGGAGCTTTCTGTTTTTTCTCCCTATTTGTTGCTGGTCCACTAAGAGCAAGAAAAAAAAAAAGCTTTTTCATGCTGATTGACAAACAGAGGGAAAACAAACTCTGGGTTTTGAAGAGGATGAAAGAGCAGAATATGACTCTCATCCAAAAACAACCTCTCCTCAGGGATGTGCCCCAGAGAGGCGGGGAGGTTTCTTTTCATTAAAGGAGCAATGAAGAGAAAAGAGTATTACATCTGTAGACACAACAGTCAGGACAGAAACTCAGTAAAAGCAGAGGTTTCGTCTTTTTTTTTACCATAGGAAGCAGCTGCACTCTATCACTTTACCTCACTTATATATCTGTGTATTTCCAGTCCATTTCTACACATTCAAAAGGTAAGTCAATGCCACAGATGGATGGTCTAACATGAGATGTTTTCCTAATCAAATTTCATGTCATGTCTCGGGGTGCATTACTGATAGAGACCACCAGTGACATACACAACAATGTTCTAGAAAGCCCTGCAACTGGTAACAACCACTCCCTTTTTTTTTTTTTTTCCCCTTTCTTAAGGAGCATATTCACAGCTGTTTCTGATAGGTCTCAGAAATGTAGATGAAGCAAGTAGTTCCAGTGTCTGCTGGCATAGCTAGTCTTGCTCACTGTCTTTTTCCAATGATGGACAGATTTCTCCTCGGAGTTATAAAATACAGATCTAGAGGAATGATCCTGGGTATTTTCCAGTCATCTCTAAGCACACCATTGCTTGGCCATGGGACTTGCTTTCTAAAAACCTTTCCAACAAATGGAACTTAGAATTTAATAAAGATGCTAAAGTGTTAACCTCCTAACCAGAAGCAAAATGTGTAAACCAAAGGGCTATATCACACAGCAGCATGCGGTTTTCAGCCATTACTTCTATCAGAAATGACTGTAGTTTCTTCTTAATACAAAAAATATCCTGCTGTGACATTTCAGCACAGAAATATCCACCATAAAGACAGACTGCATTTAGCAATGCAATGTTGCCTGTCTCACTGCCAACATGAAAATACTATCGCACAGTCCACAACTCTCAAAAAATATTGCATATATTTATAAAACTATTCAGATTGTGGCTGTCTTCACTCAGGTTTTTTGACTTGGTGATATGCTAGAAAGACTTATTGCTTAATTGCTTAATGTGGAGCTCTGGTGGTAAAGCACTTAGAGACATGACCACGTCTATCATTTTCTGAGAAAGCTTTCCGTATATTTCATCTCTATCTGCTTGAAACAGAAATACAGTTTTTGTCCCAGCAGTGAGAAACAGAATTGACATACCTCAAAGTCAATAGCCTTGTTTTGCTTTTATTTGCCAATTTGATTATAAATATTTTGCTCTCAGATTCACTTTGAATTCCCTCTCATAAGACATACAGTGTCTTTTGTACAAACATCTCTAAATTATTTGAAAGACTTCAATATTGATAGCACACATAAACTACAAAGGAAAGTTTCATGGATAGATTTGAAGACTGGAGATCTTTTTTCCTCTCCTCCTTTACACAGTAGGCCAAAAATCTCACATAAATGATTCCTTCTTGAGAGTTTTATCTTATTTTGAGCATTAAGATATCTTTTATGAAGACATTGAGACTTGATTTAGAAGCTGCCAGTGACAGAGAATCCATCATACCTGGAGGAAAGTTGTTCCACTGATTAATTACTCTCTTTGTATTTACCTTAGTCTAGCTTCCAGCTCCTGAATCTCATGGATCTATCTTTCTGAAAAAAATACCACCTACAGTGAGCCATCTCTTCCCACTATCACCTCTTAATTTTCTCTTTGATGAACTAAACAGAGTACATTTTCTTGGTTTCTCCCTAGCAAAAAATATTTCCTATTATTCTTTTCTGAATCCCTTTCAATCCTTCGTTTGTTTTTTTTTTTTTTTTTTTGAGGAATGACTGTTAGAATGCAAAACTAAAGTGTATCATTAGTGCCAGAGGTTCATGATTCATAACAACAGTTCTAAATTTCACTTAAGCAACTGAAATAGGTAGAAATAAACATGCAAGACCCTCTTCATGTCATGACAACTACAAGAATAGCACTCCCTTGTTCATATATGAAACTTCCTGACTAATTCTTCGGAAGTTGTATTAAGCCTTAACTGCACCAGATTGCCCACTCATGTTCTGTTGTTTCACTGCTCCAGTGCTCTTCAGATACTGATTTCAAGGATGAAGTCCTAGGTCCCTAGGACTGACACACTTTCTGCATACCTGGACATGTAATCTAGTAAGCTGATGACACAAAAAGTTTGCATTGAAGTACTTGCTTGTTTACTTCTGTACGTGATCCAGAGCAGCCTCTGTACCCCATATGCAATTTATTGCTCTTATTCATTCACTAAATCTGTGTCATCAGAATTTTTACAAGTGTGATATTTACAGGTGTAGTCCTCCTGGATTAGACTGGGCCAAAAATAAACAGCTGCAGCATCTGCCCAGAAACCTTTCCATGGGACCATGACTTGAACTTTTACAGTTACTGTCAGTCAGTCAGTACCCTGCTTCTGTGGGCTCTCGATTTTATTTCTGATGAGAAAATTACCACTAAACATTGTTCCAGTATATCACCTGTCTCAAAAATGTCTTGGATATATTATATCACAGAGATGCCTTCACTGAACACATCTGAGATCTCAAAAATTATGCTTGTTTCCTTGAAAGGATCAATATTCTATAAAAGCACTCTGATGGCATAAATTATACTGCCCCTCCTTTCTGCTTTCCCATTTGTGTCCCATCACCGCCTTCCACTATATTGCCATGAACAGTCATCTTATGGTTTCCTAGGCAGATTTGCTGAACACTTTAAGTAATTAAAAATTTGATGCATATGATTACGTGCAGTGATATTCCCAATATTTCTAAGATTTGTTTAAAAAAAAAATTTAAAATCCATGTCTGAGGGATTTCCTTTCCCATTCTTTTTCTTTTTTAAAAAAAGTATTCAACTGCTATTTTTTAGCACCCCTTATGATTACTTTAGAACAGGAAGGATTTCATTATTACTCTCATTTCTAGTATATGGCTATAGCGCTCTGCTTCTTTTGAGGTAGTAGGTATTTGTGAGTACATATTGAGCACTATGGCTTTTTGTGCATCCTAAGATGACATTTTTCAGACTGAATCTGTACAGAGATAAAATATCTATTTTAGCAGAAATAAGGTGATTATAGTCCAAAGTATACTAGAAATTTAGAGAAAGAGACCAGAACTCTACACAGAGTAGAAAGGGTTCATGATCACGCTTATGAGTTCTGAAATCTTATTCTACTTTCTTGTGAACATATTTCCAGTTTTCCCGAGGGTATAATTTTCTTTCCTCAGATGAATGGATGTAGTAGAAGAACCTTTGAATTCAGCCAGAATTTTACTTGATACTGGTAAAATATTGTTTTTATTGGTGAACTATAATTCATGGGAAAGAAGCAGCTGTTTATAGAATTTATAACTTGGACTGGTCAGAAACATTTTTATTGAAAAGAGCCTGTTTTGATGAAAAACTGTCCCCAACTGAAAAAATGTTTGATTATTGGATAAAATAAAATCCCAAGTTATTTTACTCCACTTCCTTGAATCAGGAGTACAAAATAGGGACTTTTTATAATCCCTTTTTTCTCATGTTTTTGCAGTCTTGAAACTGAGAAAAGGGAAGACTGTAATACAAAAAATGAAAATGTAGAGTGTTTTATCAGGAAAAAAATAATTGCGTAAAATATTAAGAAAACAGAACTAAACTTTTCTTTGAAAAATTTCTATGAAACATATTTCTCTCTTTTTGATTGACTCAAATTGTGTCATCCAGAGCAGAAGCAGAAACAATCACCATGTGATAAAATAGGACACAGTTTGAAAAGCAAACCACTGGGATGAAATACTCAATATTAGTTATGTGAGTGAAATGGGTTGGAACAAACTATTCATCAAACAATTTCAAATAATAAAATAATTAATGCAAATTGTGATGTGTTCATGAAGAAATAACAAATGCAAAAAAGGGCAAATTTCATTGTCAAGTGAATTGTTCTCAGGGAATAATTCATCTAGCGGCAGAAGACAGAGAAAAGAGTTGAATGCTAATAGGTAGGAAGAAGGAGAACATAGCATAGAAAAAGAGCTAATTTGTTGATGGCAGTAAGTCTACTGACTGCTTAGGGAGAAAGAGAGCTAGGTAGATACTGTTGACTCTCTGCTTTTAAAAAGTTGGACATACCTTAAGTTTAAGCCCATGCGTTCGGTTTTGTAAGATTATTATTTCAGATTGCAGGCTCTCCGAGAAAGTATCTTAAAATCAATGTGCAGCATGTAATAGAAAGTAGCTCTGCTCTCCGCCAGGTTAACTAACTTTAAATGAAATTATAACAGTTATTAATAATACATGGGTTTAGAACTGTGTTTCATTCTGCTAAAGTTTTTAGAACCTCAATAAAATAAAACATTGTACTAGAGTAATCATAAAACAAATCCTGCAGAGTCATGATGTATTCTTTTTAAATACAATCTGTTATCTTGAATTTTATTTATTTGCCTTCTTGGCAGTACTCTCAGGCTTGCTCGCTGGACACTGCAACCCCCTAGAATCAGCTCCTGTTTCAGTACTGCAGAGCTGTCAGGAGGGTTCATCTGTGCACAAAGCATTTCCTCAGCATTTGCTGCTTCGTTGTTGCAGAGCAGTAATGCATGCACAAATGTGTACACACAAAGACCTGAATGCACGGCTTCTTTCTGAATTATACTGATTAATTTTGGAGAGGGGTTAGAGAGAGGTAACTGTCATGTCAGTTGTCATTGATTTCCGAGATAAATAAGGAACTGACCAGTAAAATTATGCCCAGCCAAAACATAACAACACTTAAATACAGTCCAAGCAGTGAGCAAAGGATTAGCTTTGCTGAAGTAGCAGAACTGCTTTTAGATAACATTAATTTCAAGTAGAGGAATGTTGCTGTTTCAAGGCCAGGAACATTGATTTTTCTTCTCTTTTTCAGTTTCATCTCTTTTACTAGTTACATCCCCAATGGCCATTATAGAATGCCCCATTGTTTACTACAAGCTTAAGTTTCTGTGCTAAAAATATCTGATTTTTTTCTGCGTTCTTGATCAAACATATTTTAACAAGGTAATAATTACATGCACGCTCTTCATCTGTCAAATATATTGTAAATGGGGAAACATTTATTAAATGTGAGTGCTAATACCAGAAGAATCAGTTACCGCGACATTTCTCAAAAAAGAACAGAAGAAGCTGTTCAACACCTGCGTACTCTGTTTTGTACTAAACTGCTCTAATTAGCACATTTTGAGATATGATTAGAGCACTAGAGGAAGCTTTCCAAATGCCATTAATTATGGATGTGATCTTAAATTATTCACTTTGAATATTATTTTCTTGCTATGCCTCTTTTATCTTCCACTAACTTTTTGTCGCATCCTAGAACAGATCCAATTAAACCTCAAATGGAATTTTCTTACACTAAAGAAAAGGTAAGCTGAAAATTAATCACTTTTTTTTTTTTTTCCTAAGGTGCTTGTCCT
>Ga0065711_1036847_pt1 | contig 20499 bp, 16 predicted proteins | sample Hoacrofraction12_FD_59098 | JGI IMG/M metagenome (GOLD analysis project Ga0065711, IMG submission 59098) | Hoatzin crop microbial communities from Cojedes, Venezuela - Epithelial fraction 12 v2 (version 2) | ecosystem: Host-associated > Birds > Digestive system > Esophagus > Crop | place...
GTGGGTGGAGCCCCCAGCAGGGGAAAAAAAAAAAAAAAAGAAAAAGGCCTTCCTTCACCAATTAAAAGTCCATCCTAGCTGAAATGTGGACCGTGGGAAGGTCTCGGGGAAAACACAGCCTCGGTGGTTACTCGGTGTTTACTCGCGACGTGTTAATGTCTGCTTCCGAACGCAACTTTCCTGCCCTCACACCTGCTGGTGTTGGGAAGAGGCTCAAAAATTCAACTGATTTTATTCAGCTCTATCTTGTTTTCTTTGTGGTTTCCTAGCGGGGCTGTTCTGCACCCCGTGAACAATATAATCTTGTTTAAATGACTTTCCAGACCACACAGCATCACGTTACCCGGTTCCATACGTGCAGGCAATACCGTTTATTGTGTCGTACACTATGAACTCCCAGGAAGCGGGAGGAAGGGAGAGCGGAGGAGCAACTCTCTGGGGAGTAAATTCATGGCTTTCAGGGTTCAGGTTGCTTTCTCAGGTGGAGAAAATAAGATTTAGATCATTTCAAAAGAAAACAGGTAGAAAGAATCATCTGAAGGAAATGTTAAACAAATAAGAGGCATACCACCTTTTTTCCTTTATCCACTCATACGAAATGTTATTCATGTTTGCAGTTACTTCTGACAGTTTATGGACAAACAATCTGAGGTCTTCTGATGCAGGATGATACAGTTGGTTCTATACATACTGCGTGAGCTACTGCTATATTACACTTCAGACAATAAATTAATTTAGACATTTTAAACTTCTCAGTATAAAAGCATGTGTGATCTACTGATATCACTGAGGTCTGCTAAATTCTCTGGTTGTTTTATTATTATTATTATTATTATTATTATTATTATTATTATTACTACTACTACTACTACTACTACTACTACTACTATTATTTCCATGATTATTTTTTTCGGATACCAAGATACAAATGCCGAAGTGCCTTACTCCAGGAGATTTCTACTAAAATTGGCAAGAGTTCTTTGGCTGAGAACCGAGGGATTAATCTTTCATTCAAAGTCCACAGAATTCATGAAGAGCCTTTTCTTTAATGCCAGTGAATTTGGATCAGGCCCAATCGTATTACTAGAAAAATTATTTTGCTTTGTTCTCAGATAACCTTTTAATGGCTTACTGAATGGAAATTTCCAAAACAATGAATGCAGCAACATTAAATAAAAATTTGAAGTCTCTTTCTTCCCTTTGTTGCTTGCTTCTTTTCAATACAAGAAACAAAGGGAACAGTAGAAGAAATGTAACACTACCGAAATATGTGCGACGGTGCAGTTTAGATGACCGTAACGTGGCAGGCTCGAACCAGGCTACAATAGGGATATTCAGACCAATACAGAACTGTAAACTGCAGCCATGAAAATAACTAAACATGAGGGAAATGGGGATGTCTAGGAGAGAGGGAGTGTAAAAACAATAGAAATGTAATTTATTGATAACTCAGGGACCAGATTAGATTACCTGCTTCACACCTTTGATAACTCTGTCATCACTTAACAGCCTGAGCTCCTGGAAAAACTTTGCTCTTTTTTTTTGGTAATTCAGCACATGTTTTTGAAATTGGCTTCAAAGCATTTCTCTAGATTTAGAGAAGTGTGATGTACCTGAAAGAGGTATCTGGCCCATATCCATGATGTAATTGCACTTCGTACCTAAAGGACCTGCTACTCAGATAAATCTCTTGCTACTTTTAGAATTTACCCCCCCATTACTTTCACAATCAGAGGCTTGTTATGATCTCACTCAGCTCTGCAGATCTTCTGGAATTGGGTTACCTGAAGAGAAAAGATCTCTTTCTCCAAGCCGTGGTTGGATCAACAAGCTGTAAAAGCAGATGACAGGCCTAGGAGTCAGGCCCAGGTCTGTGCATGGAGCTGCCCAAGCACGAGGGTTAAAACTGAAAGCAGGGAAATGCCACGTGCATGAACATCTGTCCCTGGAAGAAAAAACCTAGTGCCAGGAATTCTGCACTCCAAACTGAAGATCAGTAACTTTTCTGGTTTTAGGGAAGACTGTTCAGATCAAGATTTACATCATATGTCTGGGGTTTCCCCAGAAAATCCCATTCATAGTTTTATGTTTTTCTGAGGTGGTCACAATACAAAATATCTTGAAGTTTCACCTAGACTATGGGATAAGACAGAGAGCCAAGCAGACAGGAAAGGTTATGCAACTCTCAAATCTAAAAAGATAATGTAGAGAACAAACAGAAACACAAATTAAAATTAGTACCTTAGATGAATTTCAATGGAATTCCTTCTTTTGCCTCAAGGGAAGAGATGAAAGTACCTGGCACTTGTCACCAGTGCATAAAGGAAGGACCCATTCGTATTCCTTGCACACACATGTGCACAAACACACACTGACATCCTACACAGTAAAGATGGGAGGAAAATGTGCAGTGCGAAGAATGAACAAATTAAATGGATCTTTCCTGCTGGTACTCCCTGCATCTACCTGTCAGGGCCTGGATGGAAGATAAAATGCAGCAGTAACTCCGGAGTGTCTGAAGTACCGTTGCAAGCGTATCAGTTTATCTCTAGACCAAACATCACCGCGGCCGCTTTGGTTACAGAGTGTCAGACACTGGCCTCAACATCTCTACTCCGGCTGTGTTTAGGCAGGCAGGAGGCACTCAGGACACAGCGGCCACCCAGAGTGGTCCTGAGCAGTCCTGAGAGGCTCAGGCTGAAATCAGTGTTGTTTCGTTGGCCTCCAGGTCTCTGCCACGGTCACTCAGGAGGTCTGCAGTGGTGGAGAATGTGGGACCAGGCTCTGGGGCTTACCCAAGCTACCAGAAAAGTGGCCTGCTATTGATACCGTGCAGGTATAGACCCTTCCCACAGACCGCCTCTCTAGGGAGGGACTGAAGGTCTCTCTTGCTAGAACAGGAACTCGCTAGAGGAAATTATCTGCTGAGATAAAATGCTTATGACCTTTCTTCATATTTTTTCCCTGTTTTGTGGAAGCGGAAGTCCTACCGCTTAAATCCGTCTGACCTGCAGTGCAAACAAGGAGGAATTAATATCTTTTCACTGCTACATCCCTCTGCCTTACATTGGGAAATTTATACTTTTTATTATAGGCACTTCAACATTGACATTTCAAAGCAGAGCTTGCAGCATTTTTCCTGAGCAGTAGCTGGGCCTAGCAGTACAGCTGCCATTTCAGATGCCACCACAGTGAGCTCCCCTTTGCATAATGTACCAGTATCCCTCCGTGGGGTACTTGGTGTCTGGGCATCAAATCCTCTTTTCTGGCTTCTGCAGCAGCCCAGCAGCCCTCACGGCCCGTGCTGCCTTGCTCCTGACTGCCCTCTCCCCTTCTCTCTGCTCCTGCTCTCCTGCAAGGCAGAGGGCTCCAGCACCAGGATCCTCTCCCACCACTGGTCGCCCCAAGTACCAGACATGGCCTCAGTGTCTCTGATGCTCGTCTTTTCTGCAGCCTTTCACAAATTCTTTTTCATAGTAATTTCATTAATTAGGTTATTAATCAAGTCATTAATACCATGTTCTAGACATCTTATATCTAAGACAGCACATCTAAGGAAGTATTGAGTAGATCAAGACAATCTGGTTCTCCCATTTCAACCCAATTTTACAAGTGGGTAAAGCTGTCAGAGCTACTAGATCTGAAGGTATATTTTTCACCTGTAACATAAAGAGGTAGGTTTAATAATTTAATAGTGTGTAATCTTAGTGCACTTTCTAATCTGAGACAGTCTTCTACTACTTATTCTGTCCTCAGAAAAATTTCATAGAAATGGTGACCCAAATAGCAGCATGTTAACCAAAAGAAATAAAACACTTTCCTGAAGTATCTCAGAAGGAAACTGTAGACATAATTTGGGATTGATGACAACACAGAATTGGACCGAGGGCTGCACGTGACACAGCTGGTGTCACAAAGCCCTAGAACCCCCTCCTCACTGCTTGCAGTGCCTGGTTTAAATGAGTGATTAATAGTCCCAACAGAGTATTTTCCCACTGCAAAGGGCTTTTAGGTGGCAAAGGGATATACTGTGATCAATAAAAGAGGTCAGGGCTGTTTTCTTTCCCAGTCTTTTCATTGCACAACTGCAGCACTGCTGAATGCTGTAACTCAGTCTTAGACACTAGTCCTTAGATACAGGATTTCAGGTGCTGCCCGAGCTAATGGCCTGCACAGAAGTGGTCGTGTAAGCATCAGGTATGTGGAATCTTTGTATCACCAACATCCATGGCCAAATTCCACGTGTGCTGGAAGCCACAGGTGAATTTGTAATGGATATTTGTCTCCTTACTACTTTGGCAGCTGTCTCCCTTTCCTAACAAGCTAAGTAACGTAAGCTCATAAACTCCGACTAGCAGAACCAGGAGCTAATGGCCAATATTATTTTATCCGTCTCTAACCCATATTGCCACATTTCACTCCACTTCACAGTGTTCTTTCAGAGATTTTTCTCACTAGGAAATGAAATCCAGCCTTCTCTCTCCTCTAGTTGGGATGTCTGACTAGTAAGCATAGGTGATTATTTTTTTCAGCATGTCTGAATACCCCCAGCATAGGTGAGTTGCATCCCATAGACACGAGGCCTTAGATATCTTTACTGAGGCCTTTCTTTAGGTGGATATGTATGGACCCGAATTTCTCCTTTGTCTCACTTAAAAAGTACTGATGTGTCTTGCAGAATTGGTTCTTTAATGAATTACAGAATGTTGAGCAAGTACTTATTTATATCTTGATGTCTGAGAACTGCTTTTTCCAAAGGTTATTCTTTGCTGCCATGAATCTGTCCTAGGTAATCCAGTTATTTACCTTTATAATCTATCTCAAACAATAAAAGTAAAAATTTCCACAGCTGTTCTTTTATCTTCTCTCACAGACTGTGCACAGAAAATCAAGCCCAAATCAACTGCCTCAGCCACTTCTGATTTCGGTTTTGGCTCAGAGGCTTCCAAGACTCTAACCTGACCACAGCAGCAACCTGCAAAGCGAAGAAAATCAGCCTCTGCTTTGGATGCAGCTGTTTCAGTCCAGCTCCTCCTCTTCTGGGTTGATGGCTCTTACTTTCAGACTACAATGTGGATCTAACCAGGATCATTTCACAATCCAAAACTGCAGGACAACCTAAATTAAACTACTGGAACGCCAGTGGGTCTCTGGAAACTGTCAGGTTTATTTTCTTCTCTGAAATACACTTGTCCTCTGATTTTAACACTTAACCACAGAAAGCCAAAACACATCAGGAATTTCTGCAACAGAAGGGTATAAAACTTTTTCAGGAAAGCAGAGAATCTTAGTGAAATATTTGGAAATTAACCACCATAAGCAGATCCTCCAAGAAGCAACAACCTTTGTAGAATTTCTCAGCTGGATATGTTCACAAGAGAGTCCAATGCTACTCACAACCTCTCTTTCCCATCATCAAGATTTTAGCAGACATATTCCTCCAGACTACCATGAGCTGTTTTTCAATGGATTCTCCTCAGTTCCCAGAGCTGCAGGACTCCAAGGAAAGTCAGACACACGTTGCAAAGAATGATCCCCAAAACAGTTCTGTAGACCAGGTAGCTGCAACACTCTGGTCTCAAGGTTATGAACATGAGTGAATTCTAATATGAAGAAGTCAGATCCCTTATATGAGGCCCAGGGCACCACTATCTGTTTGTCTCAGAAGCATCTCGTTTATTCATATGAGAAGGACATTACCTGGAGTTGTGCTCCAGCTACATCAAAGTGAAATGTTGTTCCATAAAAACCAGTCTCTGTACCAGACCTCAGCAAGGGAATCTTGGAATACTTTTAAGAGACACTTCTTCAGATAATTTGGATAGTGCTAAAAGAGGCCCAGTTCCTCTTGTTCTTCCCCACCCTCTCCACCATGGCTTTTCTGCACAGCTGATTCAGGGATAACAAATCCTACCTTGTGCTTGCAAAATCTTGCACCTGATCACAAAAATCCCTTTTTTTTTGACTCTGACCATTTGGTTCTTTCCCCACTTTGCACTAGAAGAAATCTCAGTGTGGAGCAGGAGAAGTTTAGAGACATAGTTGCCAATTGTACCATTTCCCCTTGTCGAAGTGAAAATGTACGTATCAGTTGCAGTCTGCTATCCAATCCAATCCAATCCATGTTAGCCATTAAATATCCAAAATATACTCATTCTTGGGTAAGAGAAAAAACAAGGGAAGCACACAAAAGTAATAGAGAGCCTCCTCTGCTCCCTGTGTGCCCTTGCCTTCTGCCACTCAAATGGGTGAAAGCGATGCCCAGCAAGGCTTGCACCTACTCTCATTCTGTATCACCACCTCAGACGCAATTACGTGGCTGTTCTGAGAACAGGAGGGATGGTCAGCCCACACCTTTCCACCTTGCTTCTCTGCTGCCTCTTGGCAGGGTGCATGTCGCAGGAAGCATCCTTCCCTCCAGCCAGCCGTGCCGGGGCCTCCTCCTCAGCTAGAGAAGACTGCCATTTTCCAAACAAGCTGGACACAGCCTATGTCATCAGCATCCTCCACTGGTTAAGGAATAGGATCTTCTATTTGTAACCTAAAACAAGACATTCTTTCCTCAATGATATTTGGAAGATAATAGTTGCTGGGCATGACCTACAGCGGATGGTGATTCACTGAACTCCTCTGAAATAAATCAGTGAAGCAAATGTCAGACAAATATCTGGATTAAAAGAGAACAGTGGGTTTCATAATCACCTGAATTTTATGGAAGCAGAATGCAGACTGTTATGGAGACTTGTTTATTTGCTTTCATCTTGAGTTTTAGGTTTTCAAACATATAATTTTTTTCAGGTCTCTCTTTAAAACCTAATCTTTGCTCAGAAAGGAGGACACCCACCTCTGAGCAGACACACAGACACAGACACACACAGACACACCTGCATCCCCTACGCAAATGTAATGCCTGAACTTGCAAACTCTTTGTCGTGAAAGTAATCTTTATTCACGTGAGCAACCCCACAGGACTATTCATGCAATGGAGAATTACTCACACGAGTAAAACTTTGCAGGATCAGGTCCTGGATCTAACAACAGCATTTTAATTACAGACAATCCCCAAGCAATGTGTACAAAAGAGTTTTTTTCCTGGACAATAACAAAGGTTATTAGCCTGTTCTTTTTTCCCCTTCTTGCTCTTTGGTTTAAAAGGAGGCACCAATAATCCAAACCAAATAAAACTGACCTTTGAACCTTTTCTGCTGTACTTTTTCTCATGCCATGATTTCTTTAGTGTGTTAGTGATCTGAAGGCTCGTTCTGGGCTACAGCCACTTTCCCAGACAGGACTGCCTTTCGTCCCCTGACAAATCACTGCTGAGCCCCTTTTGTCCTGCACCACTTTGATCTCACCTGCCTGTCAGGCAAAAAAGAACTCCCGTACAGTCAGAATGCATTGCAAACAAATTGGCAACCATTTCATTCCCATACACCATTTCAGCAAAGATCAAGATAGAGACAGAGAATTTTTAACCCTTGCATTGACCTGTAGAACCAAGACGGACTACTGGACTATTTCGAAGTGATAAGATAATTTCTTCAAGAATTAGAGGATTAAAAAACCGAAAAAACCCCAACAATGCTCTGTAGAGCGTAATCGCGAGGCATATTAGCGTTCAAATACAAAGGAGTTATTGCACAGAGGGCAGTACTATGTTCAGATACAAGCTTTGTAGTAGATCGATTCCTTTTAATTGGACAGCTGCTTAAGCATAAACTAAAGACACATAATAGGTATTCTCCAATGTGAATGAAATTAATCCTATTGTAAATAACCATTGGAGTATTTAATGGGCTATCTGAATCCTTTCCAATATACAAACTTCGCCCTAGGTGAGTTTCTTTCCCAGTTTAGTCTCAGTAATTTTTTGATTTTTTTTTTAATACATTTTACAGTTCCTCGTCACATAAGGTTTAGAAAAGACATTATGTAGCAATTTTAAAGTGATTTGATGCTTGGCAAAGACTTACCAAGATCTGTGTGTTTCACTCTATGCTATTAGAGGTATCCAGTTCTTTGCTAGGTCAGTTACAATGCAGCTACTGGGCTGGTCCTGCTGCCATTGAGTCATGTTTTCTCTATTATTTTAAAAGCTGAACTCTCTATCATCTTTGATGAACTCAGGTTAGCAGGAACATAGGTGTATTTCAGCTGTTTACCATTTATCTGCTCCCACCTAGTACCACGTGCCAGCCTCCTGCCCTCTTTCCACAGTAGCAGCCCTGTTTACCCAATAGTCTGCTTTCCATCAAAATACCTCACCACCTTTCTTTTAGTCTGAAATGTGCTGGCAAAACATTTAGTACTCAGAGAAAGGAAATTTAACACATCCCGCTCTTCTATTTAAAATGATTGAAAGAAGAAGTATAGACTTTTGGAGAAAACAAAGCTACACCAGTGATGAAAAGAAGAAAGCGCATTCAAACCTGCTGTCAAACATACATATTAATGAAACAGTGACATAATGCACAAAAGAAATATTTAAATTACATTTTACAGCTAAAAGTTGAAAACTTCTGTTTTCCTACAACACTTACTTGTTAAAACAGATAGCAATTGTTTTAATGATTTAAAGATATCACTGCCTATTTATTTGATTTAGAGTGTCGTTTTTTCTTTCAAGTGTTACTCTGCTAATTCATTCACTAGGACACAGTCCTTTATTTAACAGTATATATTCTCTGAAATTAAAAGGAAAGAAGCTGTTTAAGAGCTTGTTATAAATATTAAAAGAAACTATCCCCAAATCTCAGCTTTGGTTTATCATGCTGGTGGCCTAATAATGCTCAAAGGTACTGATAACTGAGGTAAAAATACTATTAACTTCTTTTACTTCTTGACAACGAAGCATTAGATTTGTTCTTTTTTTAAACTAAGCTAAGCACAACTTCATGCTCAGAAATCCTAGTCCCCAGAGCATGAGAGCAGAATCTCAGCATCAGTGAGTTTTGCTGGGTTGGAAGATGTTGCTGGTCTGTGTTTTCCATGCATGACACATTGCCATCAGGTTTTCCTTCGATTTGGTATGCAAAAATGACCGAGTCACTGTGAAGGAGCTGACAACCTCCTGTGATCATACTGCATGGCTTCTTTAATTTGGAAAATGGCTGCTTTGACTTGAAGCTGGACAGGATTTTCAGCTTTTTGTATTTTCACCTCTCTTTGCTTCTTAACTTCAAATTTCTGGTATCTTTCAGAAAGCACGGTACTATGGCACACCTTCTGACACAGAGATCTTTGGGAGGAGCTGTCAGAAAGTGTACTCGTGGTTAAAGCCACTGTCAAAAACTGAGGGCTAGACAAATGATGGGGTGCTCCACTGTTCCCAAACAGGATTAGGTGCTGTTCTTCCAAAGGATCTCTTCCTATCTGGTCTTGCAAGTCTACTTCAAGGGCATTTCATGACCACTCTTTTTTGGAGATGCTCAGTACCTCCTGACCTGAGCTCAGCCTTCAAGAAAATATTTGAGGCTGCTTTCCTATTTGTGGAATTATGTCCTAAATTGCATAGTTTTTACCAGGAAAGTGTCTGTAACAAAAATCAGTAAGTTTGGAGTAGAGTAATTTTTCAGGGATTTGCATGGAGTTCCTTGTCCTGATGTATGGCTGGGCCAGATCATCCAGATCATCTAAACTAACCCTGAGAAGGATTAGACCTAATGACAATGCTGATGCTGCTATATGTGGCGATGCCACTGCTGCTAACCCAAACGCAACTGCACTGGTGCAGGTACAGTTAGGAGAGATAATATCTAAAATTATGTAAAGATGTGTATACAACAACTGTGAATACAACTACACCCGCTGCAAGGAGATGTTGCCAAAAGATGCCAATGAGGAGTTCCTTTACCATACTGGTCTCCAGATATCTTTATGGCTATCTCAGACATTATTATTTCAGCCAGTATTCATTAGAATATTTCTTATGGTGTTTTTTTCTCATTAAGGGAAACTACAGGTTATATTTGAACCAGTGTGCGCAAAAGTCAACTCCAAGTTGCCTTTCATATCCACTGTTTTGACTGGTGTTCTTCTCCATGTAACTCTACACACGACTTTCAAGCTAGCTTTAAAAATCCCACCCCTGCCCCCCCCTCTTTTTTTTTTTAACCTGTTCCCATCAGCTATTTAAGGTGCACTCACTTTTTCTTTTTTTTGAGCCTGATTATTTATAATTAGCATTTTCTGCCCACATGCAATTGTGCTCTAAACTCTTTCACATCGGGTTAATTCACTGACTTTAAAATCTATTAATTGACATCCAAAGGGAAAAAAGTAAACATGTCTTTAAAGATGGCATGAATGGTTGAATCAAGATTAGGTCCCCACTCTTTTAGTCCCTGATTTTAAGGGAAGGCTGCAGTCTTCAAAAATCAATTATCTTCAAAGCTCCATAAAGAAATGGAATGAGCAGGGGTCAGACTCAAGAGCATCCCTTGTGTGCTGGAGTTAACATTACCTAAGTACTTTAAACGATCACTAATTAGTGCTTTCAATGGGCACTCTGAAGACCACAGGATTGAAATATCTTATTTGGGAATAAACAATTGTGTAAGGCAGACTAGATCAACTCTCTAACAGGGGCAGAAAAATAAATCTTCTGTTACAACCTGTAACCAGAGAGAAGTCCTCAAGGACCCGCTAAACCATTCACAATTGCCCTCTTCCATTATTCCCAGGTTAAGATGGCCACAGGAGCCTTGCCTATGCATGCAAGTGTGCTTCCCTGTTAAATTCAGTTTTTAATACAGCCTTGTTTGTCTTGAATCAGGAACAGGAGTGTGCCCCTTGGTATTTAGGAGGCTAGGCAGTAAAAAATTATCATTGCTGATGATTTCAGATGCAACTTGGAAAAATTCTCAAAATATTTTTTTTTAAAAGTCACAGTAAAAAAATCTACAAATATTTATTTCAAGGTTGATTTATATTCAGTAGAGTTTACTATCCACCACTGCATATGGACAAAACAGGAGTGTCTAACAGAGCAGCAAATTATAAATAAATATTGCCAGATTCTTGAGTTTCAAATCAACAGCCATAAATATTTTCTAGCTGTAACAGGTACAAAAAAAAAAATCCAAATAAGGTCAAGAAAACTTACCATTTGACTTAAGTATCCAGTCAATTTTTAAGAGTGCAATTACAAATGCAGAGTATTCTTTATGGAGGTTTTATAAATAACTTGCAAATCAAATGTATTTTTCATGAAATATGGGACAAGGACAGGAATCTGCCATAGAAAACTGAAAACTGGCATAGGAGCTCCATTTGTAAAAGTAATAGACCTGAGTTCTGTTTAGCAACAACAAAAAATGTCCTGGAAAAATTCTGACCAGCAATTCTGAAAAAAATAATACCATGAAAAATCTTGTGAAGTTCTACTATGGCTTCTTAGTCTTTGCTAGACTCTGTGCACTTCTTGTGCTTTACAGTGTATTCGAGTGGAGGAGCTTAGTTGTTAAGCCTCGAAGATAAGTTAAAAACTTATGACTGATCTTTTCTGTCAGGAGTTTGTTTCAGATTCCAATACTTAAACTGCATCCACTAATTTCTGATGTTTCAAGCACTTTTTTTTTTTTTAATGAGGAAAATGACTTCAAACATGCTACCAGTCTCTCCTATAGATAGTAAATGAGACCCATCAGAATCACATTATACAGCAGAAAACTAATCTTACAGAAACATCAACTCTAAGGTTCATGTACAGTTTAATAGTAAACTCTGAATTTCTCAGATTTGATGATAAGACGGTATTTTCAAAAGAAAGGATCATTTAGAAAAATAATAGAAAAATATATAAAATATTCTAGTTATTGAAACTGCCAGAAAACCACTTTTCAAACAGAAAAAAAGCCTGTTCCTCCTCGTGGCATTACCTGAGAAATCAGTCGTTAGCTTCTATCTCAGGCACTACCCGATAGGCACAGGGAAAGGAAGTTGCCTTACTTTGGGGGCTTTGTTGCGGTTAGTTTTTCAGGGCATTGTGTTTTAGCACGCCATTTTCAGAGATGAATAATAGCAGGGCTGTTTGTCAGCCCGAGTGTGGCCAGGTGCTTCAGGGACGCAGCTCGCACAGCACTGAGCCAGGGCTTGGGCCTTGCAGGGCTCGGCTCTCCAGTTACCACTGGAAACCCTCTATTATGCCCCGTTCTGTAGCCTGGCCGCAAGAATCAAGCAATTTCTGAAAAGTTAAAGTGGGGTTCATCTCTAATTGAAACATCTGAATGTGCAGGTCAGATCTGGAGGATCTTTAATGTCAGAGATCGTGAAATAAAGAGATTTAAGCAATCGTTGAAACATGTAATTTCAAAAGCCAGTCACACAAAGGGAGATGTGAGTTGGCCACAGTGAAAGCCAAGCCGCAGTTCGAGGATGGTCAATAGCTGATTCATGTTGCCCTTACTCTTTGTCAAAATGAATCTTGTATTTATCTGGTTTTGGTTACTACAATTCAAAACTCAGTTCCATGAAACTCTTCCATTCAGTGGTAGCTAAATGGATCAAATTATTTAGATATAAAACTGCATCCTGGATCAAGCTCCTTCCTTCTATATTCTCCTATGGATGTTCAAAACTAAATTTGTCCAGACTGAATGTAATAGAAGTCTGTCATGAAAATAAGGTTGTTGTTTTTTCATATGTTGGAAGGGGCAATGCTACCTGTTTTTCATTTCTAGGAACTAGATTCTGCAAGTCTAATCTATGCAGAAATTTTTAATCTACGTTCTGGAATCAGTAACCACTCATTTTGGAAATATACTGTATAAACTGCTCTGCAGTGCGATCCAATCAGCATTACTGTATTGTTGAACAGGGGACCAGAAATAGAAAATAATTAATAAGAAATTGAGAATAATTGAACTATTTTCATCTCCTATTCAAGAAAGTAAGGATAGATCATAGAAAGTCTTTATTGTTTTAGACATGCAAACATCAGAACAGTTTGGATTATAAGGTTTAAGGCTTGATCCAGTAAGAAAGTGACCCTTTACTAAAATTTCCATCCCCATTTATTCCAGTGGGACTAAAATGTTTGAAGGTTCTCAGTGTTTCTGTGTATTACAGTTATTGCTGGTACAGTCCAAAGATGGTACAAGGGTAAAATATTCCACAGGGTTTCACATTTTCACTGCATACCCTAGATAAAGAACTGATTGCGGATCAATACACAATTGACAGTTTCTGTTTCACTTTCCTGAAGAAATCCAGCATTGAAAAGATTCATACAAGTACTATATCCAGCAGTGCTCTTTACAGAAATTTCAGGGGTGGCTCCATGCTGGTAGTGCTAATTCCCTTTCTTGTACATAGCACAGTAGCCACCCAACCATTTCTGACTTACAGGCCTGGCTGGCTTCATCCCCTTGTCATAGCAAAGCCAAGAGTAACATGAACTTTAAACTACCCCAGTAGGTCACTGCTTGTTTCTAGGCTATGTACAGTCCATGCAAACACGTAGATCAGTAAAATACTTTTAAATGAATTTCTCAATTCAAAAGCAGACAAAAAGAAATAGGAGGCAAGATAGTTTTCTGAAAAATGAAAGAGGGATCCACACACCAATGTAACGTAGACAGCCTTTTGAATCATAAATCTGTCAGAAAAAAAACCTGTATATGTGGACTCTGACTCTATAAGCTCAGCAAGAGCTTTGAATTAAGCTCTTAACATCATAAGCTTTGGACCATTTGTTTGAAAAGTCTGATACTTATTTTAGAAGGCTCATTGAAGAAAAGCTTTGACTCCATTACCTGGCAAACCAAATGGTTAGCAAAGTCTTAAGAGGAGTTTCAAGAATTTTTTCCTGCTCTGTACAAGATCCTTATGTGTTATGGCCATAGGAAGCTGCTTAAGGGATTAAATCAGCAGCTGATGCTTCCCTAGATGTATTGTGAGATGTGTTCCTGTCTGTGGCTTGCTCTGGAGGCTGGTGGGAGTGCTACAAAAAATGTGTGCATCAAGTGCAATGTTTTATATTAGTGCCCTGGTACCAAAGGGATTAGTTTTAAAGGGAGTCTGTGTGACCAGTTCATTTAGCTAAGTGCCACAGCCACAGAGTATTTGGGGTGTAAATGAAAGTCACTATACAAAATAAAGTTGTATTAAAACCAACTGTATGTTTTTGCAGCAGAAATCAACAACCCACTTGGCCACAGCTTCTCAGAGACACTCTGTGACAAGGCTTCTTGCAGAGCATCAGTACTGTCTTCGAGCTTTCCCCAACGATCACTCTAGCCATTCTTGGTGGAAGAAGGGGGTGAAAACATGGGAAAACCTGTCCTGTTTCCTACATGTGCGCTGAACGACCACCTACCTATCTTTTTGGAGCATTCTGCCTGCAGACCTTTGCGTCTACCAGCACACAGGCACAGAGTCCGCACTACCCCTCTGTCTTGCCTTTTGCAGGGACTCCCCAAACTCCCGTGTATTGGTAGGATATACCACCTTTTCTTTTGCAGTACCACATCTTCACACAGAGACAGACATGGGAGCAGCCCTGATCATAACACAGAGTTGGAAAAAGTCTTGTGGTCCCCTCTTTCTAGAAAAGACAGATTTTGAAAGGCTACTGCTAACTAATGGTGATAGTTGACCAGACAGGGCAACAAAGAAAACAGATTAAATTAAGATTGGAGAGTATGATTAAAGGTTACATTATATTAAAGATCACATTAAAAGCAAAGATGGAAACACCCACTAAAGTAGTGGTAACTTTTCCATTTTGGATAGCAGGGACTAAATCCACTATCCAACCAACGGAGGTGCTTGCCCAATTTGCTTGTTGGGAAGGAGGAACCTCACCACTTTTGGGGGAAGAGTGAATGAGACATGGCAGAGATGTAAGCCTCTTAATAGAATGCAGCACCCAGAGGGGCAGCAATAATGAGCCTTGGCTTCACCTCCCAAAGCCAAAGAGATACGATCTCTGGCATGAAGCTTGCTGCTGACCTAGACAAGCCAAACTCCAACTGGCTCAGCCAGGAAGGAGTCTCAGGAAGGATGACTTTGTGAGACGAGAAGCTCTCCTGGTGCAGACCAGAGCAAAGGTGCAGGGCTTGCACCCTTGCTACTACCAGCCTCTCCTCTAGTCAAAGCATGGGCAGGGGAAGGCTTTTCGCATCTGTCTATACTATGCTAAGAAATTTATGGCAGAAGATAGTTCAGACTTGGGGTCTCCCACAACCCCAAATGACAATGTAAAAGCCAACTCATTCCTTCTGCTTGTTAGATATGTTGCACTGTTAAATTCTTCTGAACAGACGTTTCATCTGATTCTGACTGTGACACTTTATAATTTGAAGTGTTGAAGCAGGGTCATTACTTACAACTCATAAAAGGAATTATTTCATAAACTATTTTTATCAGTTGTTTGATCTTGCTCTGCCCTTGTGGGAAAATTTTGGGTTTATATTCCAGTTTTCTACATTTCCCAAGTATGTTAGCAGCAGAGCAAAATAAGAAATAGATTGTCCAAAAGTCTTTCTACTAGAAACTCTTGAACAAAAGAATTTTAAAAATAAAACTGAATGTCACTGTGCACATAGCATAGACTGAGATAGCAGTTGCATTGCTTAGATGTGCTCTTTAGAGTTTTAATTCACCAGGAAAACCCTCTCAGAGAAATTAAATAGTACTCATGGGAAAGGATCCTTCTTTCAGCAAGTTTTCCTGGGACTTTCAGATCCATTAACAGGCCTAATACACCGCATTACCTTTCCAGTAACTTCTTTTCCCTTTGTTGTGATACCTACTTAAAATATCAAAGCTGTGAGAAGTTCAATGAGATATTGAAAACTGAGTAACACAGGTTTTATATGTCAATCCCAAATCCCTCCCTCTGTCTTTTTTTTTAAAGTTCTTTGCCAGCATCACTAGATGAAAAAGAAATAAAAAGTCCATGGGTGGGACACGAAGGATTGACAAGGTAAAGCCAGATCAAAAAGAAGCCTCCATTAATAAATCAAAGAGGCTGAACAAAGGGCAGAACAGAAAAAAGTATTTTGAATACTGTAACCTAGTTGTAAACTGTCCTAATTCAGCATTATTTAGTACACACAAGATTAATTCTTGGTCATTCTAACCTGAAGAAGAGGGAGGGGGAGAAGCAGTATTCCTCTGGTGGCATCAGGAAAAATGGCAAGTTTAAGAATCGGTGAACAAAATCAACATGTTTTTCCTGGAGACAAGGAATGGGAAAAAGTTCTAGTCCTTGATATTTCTGATTAAAAGTTAACATCTGGGTGGTTTTTTTTTTTAGTATGCACAACTACTGGTCTAATAAAGCTAAACAAGGAAATTGGAAAAAAGGAAGTGCAGATGTAGCTCTGAAAGTACACCTAGATAATTTGTTAACTGTCACTGGACAGGAATAAATCCCTAGAATATGAGCTGGAGATGACAGGCCTATTGCATGTCATTTAACCTAAAGCCAGTTCTTCATTTTTAGAATTAGTTTTCCAGCAGCTCTTTTCCTTTATAACCATCTTGAACATCAGTGTGACTAGGTATGAGATGCAATCGGTAAAGCTGTCAGAACCTCACAGTGCAGAGGCAGCTGTTAAAACAAAACCAGGAAGAATGTTTGGAAGAACACTTTGTAATGCTATGATACCATTCAGCTCATATTCCACGCTATGCATAGGTTTGTGATACAGCCAGTCAACTAGCTTTCACAATCCTGGTCCAAAGAGTTCTTTGTCAAGGTTTGCAACATTTTCTGAATTCAGAGCAAATCCTGACTTCCCATTGGTGGATGTCATACATTGAATCAGAGTTTATCCTGAGAATTTTGGTATCCAACCCAAGTCTGATGGGCTGAGGACACACAATCCAGAAATTCAACCCAAATTGCTGTATAATATGCATGAAGCTCCCAAGATTCAAATTAGATTCACATAAGCATAAACATACAGAAATGTTGCATGACTTGATGATGTATAAATATGAATTACTGACTTTTAAGATCATATCAAATACACAATGAATGTATTTCCACCTTGAATACACATTGGTGGAACTGTAGAAATTTATTTCCTTACGATTACATTTTTAGAAATAAATTAGCAAGTGTCCTCTTCGCATTGATACATTGTGAATTTTGTTAGTGAACGTGTGAGACTTCTGCAGTGCATTGTTGTTTGTATTCAGCTACTTAACCCTGGGAATTCTTCTCAAAACCAGGCTGAGAATCAATCTACATAATCACATTGAATGAAAACAAGGAAGTAAAGATCTGGTAATCCAAATCCAAGCACCCCAGGTCTAACATTAAAGTGGCTGATTGCTCTGAACAGAGGTCTGCACCTGCTGGGTTGATTTCCGACGATACAGGTTGATACCTTTGCAAATGCCTTGTGCTTTACTTACACATTCTGTAATTTGACTGGTCTCAATCTGAAATTGAAGGCAAACCTTTTATTTTTCATCAATAATGCGCTACATCTTTTAAAATAAATATTCTTTTGAACATGTTTATCAAATCAGACTTTCTCTATGGTTCTTTAGCAATAAAACCATTTTTTTAACCTGATACTGTAAGGTGGACTTGATAACCCCTAATCCTCAACTGCTCCATAATCTTTTCTTGTTTTGTAAATTGCCTGTAAGTAAGTAACCTAGATATGTCTTTGATGTGGGTTTGTTCTTTATTTACTGCAACTCCTGAAAACCTTTGGTAAATTAATCTCACCTATAGAATACCAATGTGTAATTCATACTTTGATGGCCACTATTGAAGGAACTGCTATTCACTACTGCTACTCAGTGGGTTAGAGGTTCAGGAGATAATACACAGAAGGCATCGTCATTTAAATGGTTTCACATACCCAGGTGAGGAAGACTTTCTGTGTGCTTGAGAAGCAAACAATTTCTTCCATAATAACGTCCATATACTTATACAGTACTGTTTCTTGCAGTTCTGCATCTGTGCATGTGTGATCCACTGTGACTCAGCTTTCAGAAACAGTGGGTTCTGGGAGATTTCTTTTTATATAAATACTTATAATTACAAATAAAACAAGCATTTAAATAAATAAATGTAAGTGTGTGTATGTGTGCATACTCCACTAGTGTGCAGGGGGACTGTTGCTGCACATCTTCCCGCAGTATTTCAAGATACCCTGTTGTGCAGCTATTTACACTCTGTGTACTGACACATTTCAGATTAATCTGGTATTTAGCTCTGCGAAAAGGAAATCTAATTCACATGACGTACGGCACACAGGCAAATTTTAACTTGTGGAACTGGAAGTACTTGCCTGAATCAGAAGTCGTTGAATCTCCAGTACCCTACAGGATGTATTTATTTGAATTCTATCAGCAACGCCACGGTAAACTGTCGCTATGAAAAGATAGTGTGTATATGCACACAGTAATTGCACCCTGCCAAATCATATTTTCTTTTATTAGCCCTGCATCCTAGATTAGTGCAGCTCAAACATGACATTGACGATTGCAGGCCATACCTTTACTTACTCCGTACTTGAGTCTGAAAAGGATGTAAGAATCAGGGCTTTTAGTATCTTGTGCAATTCAACCCTCAAGCACACTAGAAACTGGATGTGAGTATCAGCTGAAAACAGAAACTTGCTGATGCACTGTTGTTGTCACCAGTTTACATAAAGTGATATGCCAAAAAGCCTCTTAGCAATAACCCAGCATTTGGGTTTGTTGTTAATTTTAATATAATGGCTTAGAATTATTCCTTAAATGCTTAGCGTTTTCTTTACAGAATAAGCAACATTCCAAAAATATTTGACACTAAAAATGGATATAAACAACATTATAATTAGGCAAAGCCTATTTTGGGAATGTCAGAAAGAATGTCAAGAGTCTGTTGGGCCTGTGTCCAATGTCATCATTTGGTATAATGACTCTATTCATTCCATTTAAATCCGAGATCACAACATTTTTCTTAATTGTAGGGCAAAAGACCGGAGACTCTTTCTCTTCTCCCCACACTTCATAATGATCTTCCCTTTTAAGATACACTGTCTCTGCCTTCGTTTGTGTTCTGCTCTTATCCTTTTATTCATATACAGAGAAAAGTTGCAAATTTTCCAAAAATTACAAACACAAATGTGAGTGTGAAAGGCTAGGCCTGAAGACACTGTGATGTCTGCTTACTCTCAGAGAAGAAAGGAGCAGAGAAGAGAAGAATAAAGAGATGAAGAGAAAAGGAAAAGGAAAGACACTGCTTGTCTTGCTTATTTAGTAAAAATGCTAGTTGTATCATACAGTGATTTTAATGAGAATTATGTTTGCATGTGCATTGTAATAAAAGGCAGCTAAAGGAATTTGAATTTTTTTCAATCTTCCCTCCTGTGATGGATGACTTTGGAGACTGTCTTGAAGTATTCATGTTCAGCACCTCAGATCATCAGACCATTTTAATCCAGAGTCTCCTGCCTCTAGGAAGAAATTTTTTTTATTGTGAGGATGGTCAAGTATTGGTCCAGGTTGCCTAGAGATGTTTTTAAATCTCTGCCCTTGGACATATTCAAAACTTTACTGACATGAGCATCCTGCTCTAACTGGACTTCCTTCACCCAGAGGATTGGACTGAATGACCTCTGAAGGGATGTTCCAATTCAAATGGTTCTATGATTCTTTGCTGCTGATGTATAAGAAGGTGACTAAAAAGACATAGTGCTTCTCCCTCACATGACTGTGAAACATGGGAAAAACATGATGTCTTCTTCTCTACAAATTTTTGGAAGTCCCAGTGGAGATACCAGTGCTAACTACATTTTTCGTGAAGCTGAAGGTCTTGGTCATTTAAAGTTTGAAATTAGGTTGCATCCACAAACCAAACCAAGACATCTGCAACCAAAGGCTCAGATCTTAGAAGATGATGGCTCCAAGTGCTTCTTCTTCTTCTTCTTTACCTTGTTCCCTTTCCATGTTTTTACTGACTAATTAGCAATTCAAGTTCAGCAGTTATCTTTTTTAATCTTTTATATGAATTTATTTCCCTAGTGAGTTGAACAGTTTAGTCATTGGCATGTATCTTTTTAAAAAACTTATTCACGTAAGTAACTAGTACTTACGTAGTAGGCTGGTAACTAGTGGTGTCCCTCAGGGGTCAGTACTGGGCCCAGCCTTGTTTAACTTCTTCATCAACGACCTGGATGAAGAGTTGGAATGTACCCTCAGCAAGTTTGCTGGTGACACCAAACTGGGAGGTGTGGTAGACACACCGGAAGGCTGTGCTGCCATTCAGCGTGACCTGGATAGGCTGGAAAGGAGAGGAACCTGATGAGGTTCAACAAAGGCAAATGCAGGGTCCTGCACCTGGGGAGGAACAACCCCATGCATCACCACAGGCTTGGGGTGGACCTGCTGGAGAGCAGGTCTGCGGAGAGGGCCCTGGGTGTCCTGGTGGATGACAGGTTAACCATGAGCCAGCAGTGTGCCCTGGCTGCCAAGAAAGCCAATGGCATCCTGGGGTGCATTAGGAGGAGTGTGGCCAGTAGGTCGAGGGAGGTTCTCCTTCCC
>Ga0065711_1036850_pt1 | contig 20498 bp, 15 predicted proteins | sample Hoacrofraction12_FD_59098 | JGI IMG/M metagenome (GOLD analysis project Ga0065711, IMG submission 59098) | Hoatzin crop microbial communities from Cojedes, Venezuela - Epithelial fraction 12 v2 (version 2) | ecosystem: Host-associated > Birds > Digestive system > Esophagus > Crop | place...
TTCTTTTTTTTTTTTTTTTTACTTCTCACAAAAGATGGTAAAAATGAAAATTCTCCGAGTAATACCCTCATTTGTGCAAGAGCAACGACATTCCCTTCAAATGATGCCTTTTAGTGCCACCATGGAAACCTCGGAATTTTTAAAGGATTTGAACAGCGTACTTTACTGGGAATTGCAGAACAATTCTGCTGGTGTGCCAGGGAAAAGAACTCAGCTTGTTCTCCTTAAATGTGAAAGTAAGGATCTCAAAACAAATAACTACAACAAACAAAATCCTTAGTTTGGAGTTCACTTGAAGTGAAATTCATGCCTGGTAATGGTTTACCACAAAATGTACCAATTAAGCCCTGGTTGAGTCCTCAGAATAGATCTTCAAGATGCATGTGTTTTGTGCTGATCCTCTCCACGGGAGCGAACTGCGCTCCAAATTCTATTTGTTTGCTGGAACCAAGAGAAAGCCAGCAAAGCTTCCCGCGGGTCCCAAGCTTACGCTTTCACCACTCACTCAAGCTGTTGGCATTTTGCTGAATAATTAAGGAATGGGTATAAATGCATTTTCGTGTTTTAGTCTGAATGCATTATCAAGATTTTAATGTAGTGTGTAGCTGTATGTAGCTGTGTGCTGTAATTGTTTGGCTGTGTTAAACTTCCTGATTTATCAAATGCCTTTGCAACATGAAAAGAAAACCAGCACATCCCTTTTGATCCTTTAAGACAACTGACACTAAGCTGTCACCAAGAGCAGAAATGGACTTTTAAGTAGCTGGTATCATCAGCCAACTGCAATATGCTGGAGATTTCATTGAAAGAGATGAGATGAAAACAATATGGGTAGATGCAGCAGGAGTGTCTCCACAGGCCAAGTGGTATTTAATGCAATTGTAGGGGTGAGCTTGTACTGTTTGCTTGAAACTTCAGAAGTTAACAATAAGCACAGCTTAGAAGTCCAGCACAAGTTAATTGATAACTTGAGCTCAGTAGATTAGGCTTTGAACATTGCTTACTGGGGAGATGGACAAAAGCTCTTGAAACCAAAGGGGAAGAAGCCCCACATAACACTTTGGATTTGCAATCTACTCAATATTAATATAAAATCATATAGATCTAGCAGTGGACTGGCCCTAAGTCTCTATTGTACAAGACAGATATTTTTATGAAATCATTTTTTTGAATGGCACATTAAATTATTTTCTCGAAGGTAGAGCAGAAAAACTGCATGTTGTTCTGTGCCCCTGAGTACTGTTGCCTGCTCTTTCCGGTCAGCAGTTGGTACCAATATTTTGCAAAACATGTAGGAATTCAAATATTCGGTAACTGAATGCTAGTCCTTTTTAAACAAATTTTGGCTGTTTTGTCCCGTGATGCAAAGCTCATCACAGCCTACCCCTTGACTTCTCCCTCAATTCACTTTTTACCATCCCCATATATGTCTGGGCTTTAGTCTCACCAGAGGTGTCTTCTGAGCTAATTAGTGTGTGGCACTGAGCTGGAGACAGTTAGGTGACATTCATTTTCTGACACAGACAGCAGCTGAAGGTGTGGCATTTCAGCAGCAGGGTTAAAAGCATGGATAAATCACCACAAGGCAAAACACCTGCTCATGGCAGCTTTCTCTATCAGGCCACCTACACAATTACCAAAGAAACACCACTGCAACTCTTTGCCTACTATTACAAGTTACATGGACCACAAGTTTCATTCAAAGATCATAAATATCCATTCAGAGACTGATCTTTACAGCATGCTGTCTCGTATATCCCCCAGGGTCATTTCACATGAGGGATGACAGGGGAGGCACAGCAAGCGATGACTTGTGAAGGTCCCACACCATGACAGTGCCAAGCCTGGCATGAGGATCCAGGTATCCTCACTGCCAGTACCATGGGTATAATTCACACCAGACAAGTCTTCCTTAACTCCATTTTCCCTCTGAAAGTCAAGAGCTGCCAAAGACAAGAATTGTGTTTATGCAAAGCCTTTTCCTAGGTCCCTTTAGTGCTCACAAACCGCTCATGGAAACTCCGTAATTGGTGCCATGGCTGTAGACACGTGAAACTCCAGGAAAATATACTGAGAATACAGACTGTGCTGCACTGTTTTTGTAAGCCCAGTAATGAGTCCCTAAGAGACAACCAGTAAAGCCCAATTATTCCACCCAAACAGCCCAGCTCTTGAAGGCTGACTGGTTTGATCACTAGTTCTGTGCTGCTGGAAAGACAACCAAAAGTGAACTAGGATCCTGAAGTGTTACTGCGAAAAAAATCAAATTTTATTACTTTTTTGGTGCTATTTATTCTGCGAGTCTTCCAGTTCCCTGCTGGAGGTCTGACAAGCAGTCCCCTCCTCCTGCACTGCTGCTCCTAGAAAGTGCTTGGCCACGGCTGGGCAAAAAAGCACTGGGCAGCAGCCACCTTTCAGGATATGAGCACTCCTCTTTATATTGACTATAGTGATCATTGAAGAACACCACGATTTGCTTCCTCCTCTGACAGATATTGCGCCGCCCCGGCAATATTTCCCATCGAGCCAGGCCCCAGCCCCCTCGCTCGCATCAAGCAGTGCATCGGAAGTGACCTGCGAACTGACTTCCCTCGGGGGTAAGATCAGGGGCTGAGCGTAGCAATGCAAACCTGCGTCAGTCCTTCGAGAAGTAACAAAGGACCCAGCCCATTAAGCCATTGAGCAGCCTCAAATTTTATGTTTAATTTACCCCAGTGGTTTTAATAGCCTTATTATTCCCAGGAGCAATGGTCTAGGGCAGGTTTGTCACTCTGTGAAAGAAGGTTTCTTAGACCACCGGGCACATACTCCGTGGCAGGCACACCTGCTCTTACAATAATCGCAGCAGTACGGCATTTCACCTCAGCCAGGTGCACCCTCTGAGGCTGCCGTTCCCTTTCTCGCCCCAGTCACACACACCTGGGACCTGCCATTTGCATGCACCATTGCAGATGTTGCTCTGCCTCTCTCATTTCTCCATGAGGGGCTTGCTCTCAGCTGGCAAGGAGCTTCATCAGAACTGTTACTAACAGGCAGCTAGTAGAATAAGAACACCTTTTTTTTTTTTTTTCAAGAAAATTTGTTTTTTTTTAATTCCAGCTGTCTAAGCCAAACTACCACAAATTAAAGGACATGATGGCTTGCTCTTCTACAGAAACGCTGTTATAAAGTCTGATGATATGTCCATGATAGACAAATGCACAGGACCTTCCTTGCCTGTATGCCCTGGAAAGTCACAAAAATCCACGAGCCACTACACCACAGAGAAAACGCCTCACTGATATTTAAAGGAGCATCAATATAATTGAATTCAAAGAGATGGAGTTTCTAACTTCCCTTGACAGTGTGCAACCTAAGTGTAGTTAAAAATACAGCCGGTGGGTTTTCAAGTGCAGGCTAACGCAGTGCCAGCAATTTAAGGTTGGTGCTGTTGCACACAGAAGATGCATACTGGGCAGTTTCAGGTTTTAGTCCTGGAGGTAAAACTGTGAGATTTATAGGAGATGACAAAAGTGATTTTGACCCACTGTCCTTTTCTGCAACTAGTACCTTTGCCCTTCATGCCGTTGCTCCTGATTAACATTTGCGACACAAGGAGTCTGGGAATAGCACAGATACTGCACTGGCACCACCCACACCAGAACAGCTCGCTTTCAAATACAAAAACGAAGTCAGAAAGCTGGTGAGCCCTCCCCAAGGTAGGATTAGATGGTAATTATTCCCCAAATTTTTCAGTAGGCTTCCTACAGGCAGAAAGCATGGTTGGCTCTCGCACGTGCAAGCGGGGTTGCAGAACCTGCTGTGGTTTTTTTTGCCCATTGAAGTGACTGCACCATCATCCTGTCCCCAAAGCATACCCTGTGTGCTCCACTTACATATTTAATTTAGCACTAGTCACATCCTGACAATACAGTGTTTACCTTTTGTATGACCTTTGGCATGGAAGCCCATTTTCTCCAGTAGCTCTCCAGACGACAGAATTACAGACACCTATTTTTCCCATGTGAGTTCTCTGATGTAAAGGATCAGTTCATTAGCTTGTCCCCCCGTAAGGATGTTACCACAATCCTTCCTGCTTATCTATCATCTATTTCCTTAAAACTCACGGAAATTTAGTCTCATTGGTATTTCAAGTACCTCTATCAACTTAGAATGAAATTTACCAAGAAATTCAAGAATAATTGTGTAGGAAGACAGACAGACGACATGACTGTACAAGCTTTGCTTATCTTAAGAAACCAGACTACAAACCGCACAAATGAATACAACAAAGACGGCAGAGGCAATCTCCCTCTCCCCCAGGTCTGTGAGTAACTACATCCTTCCTTTTGATAAAGAAAAAGTGTTTGTCCCAAAGGAGAGGAAGAAAACACAATGTGAAAAGCAGCCTGCGTAGGAAGTGTTCCTAGCAGGCTTAAAAAACCCATAGCAATTCCAAGTTCTTTCCCTCCTTCTTTAAAAACCCTTTTTCCTCCTGGGAATAACTCACAGCACTGAACAAAAGCCTGCAGCAAGGTGTGTTCACGTGGTGCTGGATGCCATTAGACAACATGCAGAGGCAGCCTTGCCCTCAAAGCCCTGTGGTCCAAAGGGTTCACTGGTTCAAGAGCTTGGAAGACAAAAGCCCTTTGACCGTGTAAGGATAAGTATAATCCATTCAGGAGCCCAAATTTCAGCATGGAGCACTTTTGGCTGTTCAGCGCCTGCAACTTGCTCCCAGGGGGCAGAAGGAATAGCCAGCGGGCAGCGTAACAGCCTGGCCAAAGCAGGAAGTTTACACGGGAGTCTATGGCCAGGCTGGATTGCCACACAACGGGTGACAGAGACACTGCAGCAAGTGGCAATTATTTTGTAAGTTAAGCTGTCCCTTGTTAGCAAACTTGGTAACAGTAATAAAAATAATTGTCTACAGGAAACTCCTGTGTACCAGAGAAGAGAGATAGGAGAGTAAAAGTAACTAGTAAAGGAACAGTGATGCATTTTTTGATTACTGATTTGCATCATAATTAGTCAGCTTGCTGTTTTTTTCTCCTGATATAATGTATTATATATAATATATAAAATATATAACAAATATATAATATATAATTAAACCACTGTAGCCATAACTGTAATCCTTAATGGACAGAGACAGGCCAACAGGTCATGCAAGGAGCTTGGTAAGAAACAAGGGAACCTGTTTTGATCTGTACCCCTCACTAAGGAACCCGCCCATGTTCTTTGAAGACACTGGTGGCAGCGGCAGCACAAATGTGTGTCCTGTTGCTGCCCAACACACGCTGATGCTGACCATGTCACTTACCCTGGGAAACCCAGTCTTTGGAGCGGGAGACCACATACCAGCCCATTACTTCATTATAGCCATTACTCTGGGGTGGGTATTTCCCCACAGCTAAAAGGCAGCTCCATCGCCTTCAGCAATCTCATAAATGTAGCCCTGGGGCAAGGCAGCAGCTCACACTTACAAAATCCCTGTGCTAGAAAAGTTTTGAAATCTCTTAAAGCCACTCTGAAATCAGGTTTCTGCTCTTTTTACAGGCTGAGCTTTGCTTCTCCTCTCCCACTTCTGACATTCCCTATTTGTAGTTGGGAGAAGACAGAAAAAAGCAACAACAGGAAAAAAATTGTTGTGCAGAGATGAACCTCAGCAATGTAATCTTTCTATGTCAATGAAAACTTACCCTCCTCTTTTGTTACTTGGATAATAAACCCTTCACAAGGCTTACGCTACCTGGCAACCACCAACGAAACCAGAGTTTCTGCTGGCTCTGGTGAATGCTCTGCTTTGTGCCAGTCTGCAGACCAGTATGAGCTCGGCATCCTAATCTGGTTTAGGTGGGGATTCCATCACCCTTTCCTTTCGCTTCCCTTATTAAATCCCACATCAGGCATGGCTCTTATGAACCGAGCCCTGCTGTGCAAAACTCGGGCAGGCTACCGAGCCTGTCATGAGTGTAAGTTCTCACCTGCACTGGATCCTGAATCATGCATCAGCCTTCCCCTTTTCTCGGGTGGATTTTAGCCTGTGAGTGCTGGACAGTAAACTGAGAAGTTATCGAGCAGCAGTATTGCTTTCACGTTCCTGCTTCATCCTGTGGTTAATAAATGTCAAACTTGCTGACGCTATAAAACAGCATCCAGGGTTGGTTGCTAAGCTGTGAGTATTTATATCTGCACAGACAAAGTTATAATCGAAAGTCCTACTACCCAAATGCATCGGTCTATATGCAAGAGCCTGGAACTATAATCATCCACTAGATCTTAATGAGACTAAAGGTTAATAATGCCGTGATGTTAAATGTTTCCAGAGTTTTACATCTTGTCATATGTTTGTCCATAGTTGGACTCAAACTGTGACTTCCTTATTTACTGCAGTATTGCCAAGTTACAAAAATAAGTGTCATGAAGAAATGTTACGAGAAATAAAAACAAGCTTCAGATTTCTGACATTATCTTGTACTTTTATGTCAAAACAGATTTTATTTAAAATAAAAATCTGTAGGTCTTCTAACAATCTATTTCTACTCCTAATTACCCCAAGTGTACACCACAACTAGATCAAGACTGCACATTTGCAAGTCAAGTCCCTACAACTTTGCATGGAGCTGTAAAGACTTCTGGGTGGGCAGGGAAATAATCTCTGGTTTTTTCCCCTTCCCAAGTTTATTGTTTTTTTGTTTTTTTTTTTAATCCTTAGCTTATAAATAAGCTAGGGAAAATAGACATGTTTTTCAAACCTAGACAGCTCAGCAAAGATTTATGCTCAATCTCCAACTTCAGTCAAAAGGAAACAAAAAGGATTTATACGGAATAAGATGAAGATAAATGCCAAAAAATGTCATAATGTTGTAAGATTGCATGAATGTATGGTCTAGCCTCTTGGAACAGCATGCTCAGTGCTGCTTATCCTAAAAAAATGGCCGTTGAATAAGCAAAAGTTTTTCAGAAGGAAAGAACAGGGGCAGTCAAAGACCAAGAAAGGCTCCGGTGAAAGTGATTAAGGTCCCCGAGTTTCTTGCTCTAAGGAAGAGCTGGAAATAGGAGACAAAAAAGTATAATAAGTTATGAATGATAATGTTTTCCCCAACTAGCAACACCACAGCAAGGGGACAACTGGTGGCTCTGAAAGCTGACGGCTACAAAACCACAAGAGAGGGTGAGCAGTTCACGAGGAGCAAGGAGCTCTGCGCCTCAGGGTGCTGGTGAGCACAGCAGACAGAATTCAGGAACAGAGCGGATCATTTACACGGCTACTGAGAACAAACCTATAAATAATTAAGCAAATTCAAGAAGAGAGATTAAACACTATACTTCAGGCCTTGAGCCTGAACAGGCACACTAGTGGGACTCTAAGGGCTTGCTTCGGAGATCGTGCCATTCATTACAGTGCCTGGCCTAGAAATTCTTGGTTTCTGTAGTATTTGGGTGACAACCTCCAGGAAGCATTTCAACATCTTTGCCGTTTCCTCCCCAACTCTTTTGTGGACACTTCATTGATTTATGGGATTTTGCTTTTGAATATAAGCTCGTGCTTTAGGATTCACCTCTTGCTCGCCAGCAGGGCCAGCGCAGAGCTGCCACAGACACGGCGTCCCGCAGACTGCCCACGGTTGTGCTTCGAGCTGCCGCGGCAGCAGGGCGAGCAACACTGGCTTTGCCCTGCCCTGCTAACGGCGCTGGCATTTGCTTTCCAGAGGAGCAAGAAACCTCTCCTGAAGGCGTTCTGGAAGGTGCTGGTAACACGCTGCCAAGCTGCTCTGCGCAGGGCACTTCTCATGCAGGCATCCTCGGCTCGGCTCCTACCTCGCCTCCGAAAACGGCACTCCCTGCTGCTCAGCAAAGTGCGACAGCGGTTCGAGTATCGGCTGTCTCCATTAGAAAACAATTAGGCCCTGATCTCTTTTCTTATATCTTTATGATCTCCAATGGGGGAGAGTTATTTAATCAATTAGCTGCTGACGCTGCACCAGCAGCTTTTTACTTGAAATCCCAGATAGGCAAGCCAGGCCAGATTTTCTTATTGTTAATCAATAAGTCTTGGAGTACAATGTCAAAGAAACCCATGTTCCCTCAAAAGTATCATTAATAACAGTGGTTGAGCTAAAATAAGAGTTTCAATAGATTTAACGAGACACTTTGAAATTAACTGCATTATATTCCAAATATTATTATTTCAAGCTTCACTATGAAACAGGGACTCTTAACCAAATACCTACTGAGGATGATAGTTATAATCAGAAAAAAGCTGATTAAGGTCACCGTGTTTTGAAAGATTGTAAGACCATTGTTTATGTTACAAAGCAGCAACACTATGGACAGTGACAAGTTGTTATAATTACAAAGCCTCAACCACTGGATGCAATGTGTTCAGTCAAAAAAGAAATGAAACTATGGATTTTTCCGCCTGCAATCAGGCAGGGTGCTCTGCCACGCACGCATCAGCAGCATTGGTAAAACTCCTCCAGGAGTGACTTAGAGTCCTTGGCTGCAGCTGAGCCAGGCCACCAGGCAGCAACATGTCTGCACTGGGGTGAGGGCAGGAATCGACTGAAGTGATTCCTTTGCCACTGCTCTCTTAGTGGGTTTTGTGGTTGAAGTGAGGAATTCCCAAGCGTGCGTGCAAAGATGATCCTATTCATTTTAAGCATCTCTCATCTGACTAACTCACTTTATAATCTAAAATTAGGGAGTCCCAGAGGAATATAATCTCTTTTGGTCTTCTTTTCTGCTGATGTAATAATATTTGATTATTATAAGAAGTTACACAAAGGCATCAAGCCCCTTACGCCCGTTACTCAGTTCAGGCTCACCTTTGCTTGTCTGCCTCCTCATTAGCTAGCTGTCAGATCAGTTCCATGTGCCAACAGCCTCAAGCGTTGCATCATTTGCCTAAGAGGACAGCCAGAAGGAATGAGACGTGTTTTACTGGAGGTTGCATCATTCTTTCAGGTTTTTCTTTCAGAGGTAGAACCGAGGGGAGCTATGATCAGACAGAAGCCCCTCGATACATCCTCTTCTATACGTATGCCACGTCACCTGTGTCCATGTGAAAGCCCTGTATGTCAGTCTCTGTCCATTGCACAGACCATTTCATTTGGAGAACCGCAGTATTTCTCACATGCTGTGGCAACGCGCATCATTTCACACCACCCTGATTATGTCCTGCCAAATAGGGATGTAGGAGTTTTCAGAGGCAAGTCACTGGAATAAAGAACAAAGCATTCCAGGGTCTCCACAGAAGGATGTACAGTTCACAGGAGCACTGTTAAGAGACTCAACTTTATTCCTGAATCGCAGTCACCAGAGCAGCATTATCCCATAGCAGAGGCCTATAGGCTCTTTTTTTTATAGCAGATAGCTAGTTCTACCACGCACAGCAATTCATAGACGGTGGAAAGAAGCGCTACATTTGTTCCTGAAGCACAGTGGAAATCTAGGAGTCAGAGCATGATTTAGGTTTGCTTACAGAGGGGCTGGGGAAAAGCAGGGGGTTTTTTCCCCCTGCTGATTGCCACACTCAAAGAAACAGGCAGCAGGCAACAGATGCAAAAGCCAGAATCCCATGGAAAAATAACCCCGGTGTTGTGCAGTTGGCAGTAGGGTGGGCAGGAGGGAAATCTCTGAACCCTGTTAATTCCCCACTCCTTAATATGTAGCTCTTCATCGTCGCTTCCATATACAAGTTTTCCCCTCCCTTGACTTTTGGTAGGGCATGGTCACCTACTCTATTTTGATGCTTTCTCTCCCAGTCCTTTGTGGTGAGAACGTCAGCAGGAAGAAGATGACAGTGTCTTTTTCTTTCAGTGCTTTTTGTCTGATCACCTGAAACAACGTGCCAGGGACTGACAGGGAAGCTTTGCAGCGGGGGCTAGCTGGTGCAACATGTCTCTGGGAAGTAAGAGGCACGAAGGGGTGCATGAAGCAGTGAGGAGGGAGGGAAAGGGGTCGCTACATCTCATCTCTGTGTCCTTCAGTGTGTGGGGCCTGGAGGAGTGCCTAAACCTCAAAACGTGGGAGATTTTTGTTCAGCGCAGACTAGCTGGAGCTCCTGGCCAGCTGAAACACGGCATGGCCCAACCTCATCTTCTGTACAGAAAGACAAGGCACCTTCAGGTCTCATCATCTTATTAGAGCAGACCCTCACCTCCAAGCCCCATACTTCCTTCACACTCTTTCAAGATCACTCCTAATCCGTGGGTCCACAGCACCATGTTGTCCAACGTGCTGAAGACCAGAGGTTTGTACGGTGATGTGGTAGCCCTTAGTGGCACAAATGAACTCTCAAGTGCATAAAGTCCCTCTTCAGGTCTTCATGCTTACCAAGCTTTTTTCCCCCCCCAACTCTATCAGTTGTTACAGTAAGAGATTTTAAATCTTCCTACAGTTTCTGCCTCGCAGCCTCAGGCCACTGCTGCCAGTAACACCACAGCTACAGGATATGGTGGACAGAGCTGCAACACGTAAGGGGCTCAATACCTCTCACAAGAAAGCACAATGTTTGGGCCATTTCTGCAGGGCTGGGGTATCAGAAGTTGTTCATTTTTTTAATTTTTTGTCTAAGACAATCCAGCACAGTTGGGCAGCCCAGGATGGTAGCCACAGAAGGTATCTAGGACTGACAAGGGAAATCAAGCATAGTACAAGGACTGGGACAAACAAGTCTACGCTTGGCTCAGTATATTCCCTCCCAAATCCAGGAGGAAGCCAGGATACCCGAATCTCATTGTTCCATTACTATACATCAACATTTATCCAGCTCCTGACAAAAAAGCCCAAGTCTCTAGCCCTGATCAGCCTGGAGAAGGTCAGCCTGCCGCTGCTGTCAGCTTATCCGTGTGCTGGGCTGGCTGATCCACCAGCTGGCGAAAATCATCCACCTAATCCTCACACAAAAGGAGACCGAACTATTATACAGTCTTCAATAAGATACCACATACTACTTTTTCCCTGTCATTTCTGCCTCATTCAACACAAAGAATAAAAACTGCTCACTTAATCAGCAGTCATTAAATATTTTGTTTCGCTGTTTTCGCTCAGCATGTGGCCCTTGGCCTTCTTTATGGCGCGCTGTTCAGATCCCGCTGTGGGGATAGAATTCAGCATTTCCTTATGGCCTCATTCTCACCACACATCGCTGCAGCATCCAAGAGCTTTGAGAGTATTAACAAACTTACTTATGCAACCCCCCTGAAAATGCTGTCTTACCCTCATTTTACAGAAAGGCAGCCGATGCACAGAAAAGATGTAGCTTTCTGGAAAGGCCAAAATCACATATTCAGAAAGCGTAGTCCTCTATTTCAGTTTGAATTTTTAGGGTTTCATGCTTCAAAAAAGACTAAGTAGGCAAACCCAGAACACCAACTAGGAACAACTGATAGCTACAAGACACCTGTGGCACCTTGGAGGAGCTCCATGGCACACGCTGGGAAAGAATGCCTTTCTCTATGACCGCATTCAGCTGCCAAAGGCTCCTTTCCCCTTCTACCAATGCCTGCCTCATCTGCCATGTGCCTTCTAACTTCTGCTGTTAGTGAAAAGGAGGTAGAAAACACAACTTCAGGGTGAATGGGAACAAGTGGAAGGGACCTGGAAGTCACTCCCTTCCTTTGACGCCTTATCCCTGATGCTGGTCTCACACTCTGAGGACTGGCAGTTCCTCCATCTTTCCAGATGACTCTATGACAGCATTCTGCTGCTTGCAATTTCTTTGTGAAATATAACCTAGATCTCTTTGATACAGCTTGAAACTTTGGTCCTACCCACTGTGGACAGAGAGAAATGATAACATCCCACTCCTTTGGAAAGAGTGGCTTCTTTCCACAGCTCCAGCTTCTCACCAGAGCCGCTCTGTGCATTCACAGTCCTGCTAGAAACAGTGTGTGATCACACGAGAACTGTGTCCGCATTATAGAGGGATGGGGTGAAAGTGGGAGCAAATTAAGGTTTGGCAGGCATCCTTGATGCTTGCATTGCCTAGCCAGGTCTCTGCTGCCCACCACAATGATGCACTTCTAACATAATTCTTCATAAATCTGTTTACGTACTTACTTATTGTTCTTTGTAAGTCTATTTAAGTACACGCGTATTTTAGTAAGCGGCACACAGGTTCAGAAACTGATACAATAAGCATCACTGCAGCAGCCTAACAGCACGGATCTGGTGACAGCCCTTCCCAAAAACGTAACCAGAGTATTGTTTGAAGTTCTAGAACTCGCTCTTTGATGCTTCAAGGACTTACTTCCTGCAACGCTCTTAAACAAACACCCAATTAAATTTATCATCCACTGACGTTCACATGTTTGATGTTGATTAGCAACTCTGTGGTAAATTAAAATTTATGTACAAGCTATTCCACCACGTGGCTGGCCACAAACTGACTGCCCAGAAGCAATTGTGCTCTTTTAACCCTATCCCATTTTCTCAGCACAGAGCTGGAGCGGTGGGAGGCTCTCTCTGGGGAGAGCCTTTACTGCTCACCCTAGCAAAGTTCCTGGGAAAAGAGTAGAGCAGATCCTTATGGCTGGCAGGGGAAAACAAATTGCTACTCATTGGATTTCAGTGCTGATGGTACCACCTGGTGTAGCTCAAGAGATTGTCTGAATATGTTCAGCCAGCAGGATGTTCTCTTCTGGCAAGAGTTTAAGAATTCAGTAGGAAAACCAAGCAGTTATTCAAGGTGAATTTTATGAATGCCAGATAGTAAGGAACAGCTTGCAAAATCAATCTTTATATCAGCTGCCCCAAGGCTCCCTGCCACTACTGTATGTTTCTTCAGCTGCAGAATGAAATAGCAACAAGTTCCCCTCTGTGAGGCTCTGATCAGTGGAGATCTCAGTGTTGATTACTTCATCCTGCCTGGGATGAGGCTTGCTGCGAGGGCTAGATTTCTGCCTGGAGAGCCACGCTTATTTGTGAGAGAGTGCACTTTCAGCTTGTTGAAAGCACCTATCAGGCAGGAGTGTACATATGTTAAGGGCGGGAGGGGATAATTATCTTAAAGTGTTTAATTGTACAGAACAAGAAATAATTTGTGTAGTTCACTAAGCTCAATGAAGTTGAATTTGGCTTAGAAAAATACAACAAACAAAACCCCTAAAGCTTGTGTGTACAGTCTGTATTCAGTCTTTCTAGGTATTTATGTTCTGTGATACAGTTTCAAAAGCTTTCACTAGTGACTGGACTGCCCCAGAGTCATACCAAATGCTTAACTCATCAGCACGTACCTCAACAAGAACCTTTCTACTTCTGTATCATCATCCCACACAAGCAAAACAGCTGATATTCCAGATTCCCTCAGTTAGAAAAGTGGCTGAACGTTCATATTTTATCAGTACACACTGCTTTTGTCAATGCTAAAGAGACTGAGGGTACAAGCTGTGAAGGGAAAGAAGGAAAAAAAGAAAAGCCTTTTAACCACGTATATTGGAAACTTTTCAAATTATCTGAAATCAACTATTTTCTTGCTGCTTGTAGAAAATTCCCTAACAATTCACACCTACGGGTGTTTTCGATAGAAAGCTAGACAAGTAGTTTTGACAGTTCAATGCTAAGAAGCTCACCTTCAAAAAAAATACAAAGAAAAAAGGCACCACCTGTCTATCCCTGCTCCTAGCCTTGCTGTTGGTACCCATTGGGTGTCTTGCAGGTGTTCCAAGACAGGGGGGAGGGGGTGGAATTGCAAAGGCAAACTTAAGCTCAATACTGGAGCAATTCACAGTGAAACACACTATAGAATAGCCTCCCTGAACAGCTAGTAGGAGTCCAACCAGCTGGACCATTTAGGAATGACTTCGCCAAAGCACTGGAGTGTGCCGACCCCCATCGTCTCCATCTTTTACAGGCAAGGCAAAGTGAACCTGCCCAAAAAGCCTTTTTTCTCTTTAGTTATTCTTCTTTGGACACTGGGAATGGAGAACCACCTAGTTGTAAAGATGTGGGGACTTTTGTGAACATACCCCAGCACTGAGTTTAATCCATCATTGTTCCAGGAAAAAAAACCCATTTCCTATTTTTGCAGCAGGAAGCAGGGTCTCAGTGTGGTGCTGTGCCAGGAATAAGGTCAGTTTGCTCCCCCACTAGTTCATCCCGCAATTGTGTCATTTGGCTGCCATGGTCATCCAGCAGGCACGGGTAATCACCAACATGGCCTGACAACACCGTCTTTCCTCAGTGGATGACTAGAAAACACAGCTAGCGTTACGTGGGTCTGGAGCGGTGCTCAGAGGGATTGTAGGAGCTCAGTCTTTCAAGCCCACTAGTCATTCTGCTCCCAGGTAGTACGTGATGCCAAGGTCTCTCCTTTTTAAGGCAAGCTGAAAACTGCCTCCATAGCTGTAATTCGACAGTGTTGACAATGCCGCCTTGCTCCAGTCCAAAAGTCAAGCCCAGCACACCGTGGATATCCTGTGTTTCTAACAGAAGCTTTTTTTCTGGTGGTTTCCCTTGCTCACAGCTAAGCTTGAGAGCAGTCACCCCGACATAACATAGGAAGGCTCCAGGGTTGTAGGAGATAACACCAGGTACAAATGAGAAAAAGAATTTCCTTTCATCCCACTGTGCAAAGTTGATAGTGGGGATCCTATTCCCCAGCTGTTCCTCAAAAACTGCTTTTCCCCATTCATTCCCTTTCAGCAACCCTTGTTTTATATACCAGTTGTTCTCAGCAACACAGGATTACTGAACACGCATGAAAAGCAATTGCATTTAAAGCCCTCATTTCAAAGACTTGCTTTGAATTCCTTCTCTTTGATGTTGATATTTCTGCTGTCTCCACTGTTACCTGCAGAATCCACCAGCAGCGGAGGGCTGAAAGTCAGCTCGACAGATGCTGCAAATGCCACCGCTCCCGCGGAGCTCATTTGAGAGACCGGTGCATGTGCACTTGGCTCTGATGAAGCGCACTGAGACTGGGAACACTGCAGAAGGAAGTTATGTTTCATCCTAGAATCAGCATAACAAGATGTACTGTTCACCCAAGCTTTCTGCAAGCTAGGATCAGCACGTAGAGACAAAACCCACCCTAATCTTTGCCAGTCATCGGCCTCTCTGCAGGAATACATTGAAGTCTGAATTTCCTCTTCCCATGGGCAAATGCCACCTCATTGCCCACTTACTAGAATAGAACAAGCACCTTCATGCTTTTCTCCTCAGGTCACTCCCCATAACTAGGAACATGCCTATACAGTCACAAGCAGTGTATATCCACCTTGCTCCCAACCTCTGACTGTCTCCTCTGCCACATGGGCCATGCAGCACTCGGATGACTGTTGAGCAACTTGCATGCCTCAAGGTCTCTGCTTCCAGGGCTGGCCAGTCTTGTCACTTGTGCCTTTGTACTTCCTTTAGCCTGTTATCTCATAAGGTTTTTTTCACTTCACTTGAAAGTTTTTTGGGTCTTGGACCATTTCTTCTCTAGGTCCCGCTGGTTATTGCAGTAGAAAGCAGAACACTAATACCTGTAATGGTAAAGTGGTTGCTGATGGTGGACAGCTTGGATTCCAATCCAAATTAAAAAGCAGTCTGAACTTTCAAATCTGATTTTGAACCTCCAGCCCCAGTATTCTGACTTCAAATTTTGCTTCAGGCTCTTTTTTCTTTCCCTTTTTTTTTTTTAATTTATAGACTCTCGAGCAACAGTCAGAAAGACTGGATTTGTGATCTGGAAATGAAAAGGCTTGGTAATCAGTCCAGCCCCTTTTTAAATAACATTTTAATCTACTGCTAGAAAGTACTTCTAAAATTCATGGTAATGTATACTTTGACCTATTCTTAACACATAGCGAAATAACCAAATAAAGAAGTAGGCGCTAATTTCAAAGAAAATAGCTAGAAACGCCATTTCAGATTAAAATGTTGTTGGTCATTTTCATATAACAACTGCTCTTCACTGTGGTACTATTTAATCTTAGCCATGTAATTATAAATACTAAAGGTTTTTTCCAATATGTAATTTTCTCCATCGTCAAAAATATCACTGCAAGGAACACCTCATGGGAAACACAGTCAAGACTGTAAACCTGCTTGATTACAGTTGCAGGCTGTTAGGTAAGAAACAGTGAGCAAAATTATAGGCCGCCCATGATCCCACAGCATTAACTCTGTGCCTGCAATTAACACGTGCACATGGTGATTACGAAAGGCTAACATTTTCATAACCCCAGCACATCATGCAGAAAGGATCTGATGCCCCCAAACCAGAGCTGTACGCAATGATTGAGCGCAAAGCGGATGCCCAGAAATCATACCAAATACTCCTGATAGCTGGAATACTACCAGTGCGTAAAGCAGGAATGAGAGAAAAAGAGGGAGGAAGGAAAGGGAGGCGGAAATGTCCTTTGACAGAGGATGCCCACTTAGGCACACCTGACACGCCAAAGCAGCGAGCACAGTGGGCAGTCCCTGGAGGTCTGCAGGGCAGATCACAGCATCTACCAAGTACAAAACAAACAGTCCCACTTCGGTGATTTCCTTTACCTTTGCCGTGCAACAGGGAGAGAGGGAGTTGAGCTGATAAGTGGTTGAAGCCACTACATGAAAAATCACAGACTTTGTTGACAGCTGAGAAATGAAAATGCTTAAAAGACAGGAGCCCAGGTGCTGATGGGCCCTTGGTAGCTATGCTGGATCAACTGGGTCTGTAGGTGCCCTCATCCCTGATGTGCAGGCTTATGCGAAGCAAGAAAATATTCAAGCCTGAGAGCTCCTGCTTGGCTCTCAAGCTTACTCACTCAAAAGTCTTCCTGAACTAATAAAGTGTTGGCACATTCAGGTCATGCAACATGAAATGAGCTTCCTTGAAACCCAGGTGAAACTTTCCTCTTGTCTAAGAAATAATTTGTCTAGAAGTCCTGAATATAATAAAATGCAAGGGATTAAGCTGAGAGGTTGCAAACAGGAAAAAATACTTGTTTGACAATATGAATATATATATGATTTCATTCTCAGGAGATCTCACTTTATTTCTTTTTAAATTACTAATGTGAAGAACTGAAATGATGGTCTTTCTATTTCGGGATGTAAAGCATATTGGGCTCTGAGAGCAATTAAGAGATGACTAATACATTTGTGCTCTTCTTCCTTTCTCATTTATATTGCTATGGTTTATTTTTCCAATTTGCCTATTTTTCAAGGTAGTTCTTTAATCCCTCTCGGGGTGCGCATTTGCTTTTGTTATCATATTCTCAGGAGCATATGGATGAGGACCTTGGCTCTGCATGCTGAAGTTTAAAGATATTAAATGAAGCAGGAGAGGACCTGGAGGCCAAAGTCTCCATTGTACTTGTCAATAGCTCACCCAGGCTGACGAAAGCAGAGGGAGAAATTTTTCCAGTATCTTCTCAGACCACAGAACTTCCTTTAGCAAACTTGACTACTTGGCTGTGGTAGAGTCATTTTCCAAACTGGGTCTGCAAACATCTAAACCTAAATAAACAGGAAGCAATGACAGTCCTGGACAATCTGGGGACTATCGGCTGCTGTGAACTCAGGCAGAGCAAGGGGAAAGATTAGGGACTTAAAAATGGCTGAAGTTTTGTTCATTTTGCTTGTGCTCGACTGACAAATGAAGACTATCCATCTGGTGGGTGGGGAAACTCCCAACATCTTGCTTTTCACCACCTGGCTCTCACACAAGTTGAATATTCCTGCCTAGGTACATCCTCAGATCCACACACATGACCACAGCAGGACTGGAAAATAACCCCCTAAATTCAAAAGTGTAGCTGATCATACATACAAGTCAGGTTGTAGCCTTTGTCAGGTAACGGGATTCCACAAACAAGGAATCGCTCCAGCTTGACCTAAAAGATCTAGTTCAGGCTATTTAATCATGCTGCTCTAAGACTGGTGATGTTTTGTTATGATCCCACCTCCTGCTGAGTCTCTCCCTGCACCCCCCTCGTACTGTGTGCGTATTCAGCAGTATTTGTTAGAACAAGACTTCTGGGAACAGAAATTGGAAGACATCCAGATATTTCAAGCTTGCAGGCTCTTTGCATCATGTCCTCTGCAAAACAGGCTTCCTTTATGAGGTTGGAATAGGCAGCCCATTGATGCCCACGTTACCAGGACAGAAGACCACCACAACGCAAGCTTCACTACAGCAGGAAGTCCTGACATCTACAGCAATTTGCTGGAGAGGTTACAGACCGCCAGATTAATTTTCCCTGTGGAGACCTTGCACACCCATCCCTGTTTCTTCCTTGCTCAACCCTGACCACACGTGGTCTTAGTCCCAGCACATTCGGGGGTGCAGTGCCCAGATCCGCACCCCACCCCTGCTCAGAGTCCTTGGGGGCTCCTGGGCAGTTTGATGCAACCGGGTGCTATGCAGAGGGAGAAGAGCACAGCCAGTACAGGGGGAAACCAGGCCTATTTCAGTCTGCAGATAGTGATACCAGAAGCAGCACCTGGCTACCAAAAGAGCAAGTGGGAAAAGCCACATCAAACTCTTGTCATCTCTTTCAGGTGGCTGAAGACCACAACTACAAACAGGACTGTTCTGGAGAGGGGCCTAGAGTAGCTGTGCAGCTGCCTGGAGAGTAACAGAACAAGCCCAATAAATAGCCACTGTGAAATCTGCTGTGAGATGGGATGCAGACAATTCAGCTACCAGGCTGGAAAAAATCAGGGTCTGCATCCACAGATCAGCACTGGTGGCAATGGCTGTGTTGCCAGGAGCACTGAGGACTGCACAGAACTCCTTAAATCAGTGATCTGTGCCACTTGATAAAATACAGTGCATAAAGTCAGCCTCCAAAGCACATAGTTTGACAAATAGCCTTTTGGATGCTGTTGTTCTGAGAGACAAAAATATAACTCTTGAGAGCTCAGCTACAGAAGTTGTTATAAACAATCGCCACTGATGTGTGCAAAGCTGAACAAGTTACTAGCAGCGGCATTGGGTATGCAATAAGTGTTGTTTGTTTTGGAGCAAATCCTTTTTTTTGTTACACAGAACCAAACATGCAAATGTAAATGTTTATTTCTTAACAAAACCAGGAGCAAAATAATTGAGAAATTCTGCTTTTGTATTGTCTCAAGTCAATTTCCTAACACTTAAATAATTTTTAAAAGCCTTTTGAAATAAGCAGCTAAGCATAAAATATATTCTAAATGTCAGTGTTTCAAGATCTTTAATTCAGCTCAGCTATTGACTGAATTTGACCCAGGATACTGAATAACTGTGTCCTAAATTTTTCAGTTAATCTGTTGCTCACTAGAAATGCCTCACTCCTTTCCAATTAGGAGTTCAGCTGGCAAGAATAACAGGTTCTGATTGAAACTAGACTGTACTTAATCATATTGTGCATCCGAACTTCAGTTTCCTTCAGGTGCTGAATGTAAATTAAAAAAAAAATCTTGCAGGCATGATTTCTAGATAATCTGTCTTCTAGAAGAGGAGCACTGATGCACACCAAGCTAGAAAGAACAGAGTGCAGATCTAAACCAGGAGATCATCAGTTAGCGGACACCAAGCAAACTAGCAGCATCATAGTTTCCCTAGGAAAAGGGGATGTCTTGTCACATTATCTAGCTCCTTTTCAACCTCTAGTAATTAGGGACCCCTTCAGCTAATTCCAGTGTGCTTATTATACTTCTAACTAATGAGGAAGGGTCCAAACAGGTGGAGATGCCATAAGTAAACCCACGTAAGTGTCCCAACCAAGTATAAGGCTGCAGTGCAGGCTCTCACCACGGTAGATGGTAGAGAACCCCCAAAAGGAAAGACAGACCTCAGGGAGGCCAAGCTGGGAACAAACCCCTGGGGAAACTAGGCACACTATTGGCTACTATGTAACATTTTTCCAATTTTTTTTCACCACTTCTCAAAGATCACTAGAAAACCAAAACAGTAACACAGAGTCATCCATTTGCAGATGAAGGATGACTTGGTCCCTTTTTTTCGGAGGTTCACACCATAGTTACACATGTTCAGCACAAGATCTGAGCAGAGGATGGGTAGGGGAGCTGAGAATGTAGCTCACCAAGTAAGTCCCAGCAGCATTTCTGGGTCAGGCAGCTGCTGTCCCTGCCTCCTGCCCGCACAGAGCAGCAGAGATGCGCAGAGGAGGTGGCCATGTTAGGATGGGGGCACTGCCCGGATTATCATCAGCAAAACTGGCACGAGGTCAGGCCAAAGCACAGCCTGGGTCCTTTTCTGCAGAGGAGGGTTCAACAGGCTCATGGCTCAAGGTGCACGAATACAACACAAGTAGCTAACATTACTGTTAATCTTTTCACAGAATCACAGAGTGGTAGGGGTTGGAAGGGACCTCTGTGGGTCACCCAGTCCAACCCCCTGCCGAGGCAGGGTCACCCAGAGCAGGCTGCACAGGACCTCATCCAGGCGGGTCTTGAATATCTCCACAGAAGGAGACTCCACAGCCTCCCTGGGCAGCCTGGGCCAGGGCTCCGTCACCCTCAGAGGGAAGAAGTTCTTCCTCGTGTTCAGCTGGAACTTCCTCTGCTTCAGTTTGTGCCCATTGCCCCTTGTCCTG
>Ga0065711_1036851_pt1 | contig 20497 bp, 7 predicted proteins | sample Hoacrofraction12_FD_59098 | JGI IMG/M metagenome (GOLD analysis project Ga0065711, IMG submission 59098) | Hoatzin crop microbial communities from Cojedes, Venezuela - Epithelial fraction 12 v2 (version 2) | ecosystem: Host-associated > Birds > Digestive system > Esophagus > Crop | place...
CGCTGCCCGCGGCCGTCGGCTTTGACGAGGCGCCGCGGGCTCGCCGGGGAGCGGGTTTCCACCGCGGAGACGCTGCGCGAAACCTCCCGCTCCCCTCCCGCCCGGGCCGAGCTGTCCCTCCGGCTGCGGGCTCCCTCCTGGGCGAGGCGGAGGGCGCGGGGCTCGGCGGCACCTGCTGCGGGGCGCGGTGCGGAGCCCAGCGGGAACACCCTCGGTCTGGCGGGAGCAGCGAGCCGGCGGCGCGGCAGAGGGTGCTCTCCCGTCGCCGCGCTCGGGCCGAGGGCTGCCTTGCGGCCGGGCTGAGGAGTGTTTGGAGGAGTTCTCGGCTCTCCTTCCAGCTGGGGGAGAAAGGCGTCGGCGGTGGCGCGCGGGAAGCGGGCCTTGGCGGTGCTGGTTGGTGACAGCACGGCGGGGCGCCGGGGAAGGCTGGCGGCGCCGACGGGGTCCCTGTTCACCGAGGCGCTGAACCTCAGCATCCCGGAGCCCGGTGGCTGTGCTGGAGGGGCTGAGCACTCGCCTTAAACCGGTCAGCAGCGGGGATGCAGAGTGCCCCGACGTGCTGTCCGAACTCCAGAAAACAACAGCGTATTTAGAAAGGGGGGAGGCAATGAAGTGTTGTGATTAATGGAGGAAAAAAGTGGGTAGGGTGTGCTGGTTGTTACAAGTGCGGTGCTTGTAGGGTTTTACGTAGAGCACAGACACCCAGTGCTGTGGACCTGACTACTTAATGACACCTTTGGATCCATTTTACTAATAACCCTTCTTAAAGACTGCACGTGATTGTGGATTAGGACTCTCTTAAGAGAGACTGTAGTCATCGTGCGAAGACTGAGTGTACTCGAGTTTATCACTTGGCAGGAGACAGCAGCAAGGAGCAGCAGCAGGCCTGGGAAGCAAATAGAAGATGAAAATTATTCATTTAGTTTTGGTGTTCTGAGTCTTCGAGAGTTGCTAGTGTCATCGGAGACTGATCTTGGCTCAGAGAGCAGCTCGTGCTGAAAGCTGGTACTGTTATCCTGGTATATACGTAGTTCTTCTGGGCATGTGAACTGTCCCTCTGATAGCTTATGGAAAATGTTCTGAACTAGTCTGGTTATTTTTATCATGGCAAGTGTGTCTCTTAAAGAGTAAACCAAACTATATCATACTGATGGCCTGTAATTATCTTAATCTCTTGTGTTCAAAATGAAAACAAAAGCCACTTGAAAGTGGAAACCTCTCTTGACTGATGCATGTGGCTAATGAGGTTTATGACAACAGAACTGTGTGCAGTGTTACTACGTCGAGGTGATGTTACACTGAAAGCGCAGTCCGAGATGAGGAGGTGCTCCCCTCTGGCTCTGTGTGCTGCCCTGCCTAACCCACAGTGGTAGAGGTTCAGCCTGTGTTTTCAGAGAAACAGTTCTGGTTTCTTGATGGTCTGTGTCAAGCCTCCACAAGACAGAGGTGCCTATTGTGGAGACAGGAGCAAGGAATAGCGGTGATGTGCTCAGCTCTTGAAACGCAGGCCTGACAGCTGCTCATGCCATGAGATATTTTTCCCTGGTGGGACCTTTAGAGGCTTGATATATCATCCTGTTTTCCTGTGCTCTTGAGGACTTAATAAAAGGATGTTGGCCTCATCCTTAAATGCATCTGGCCGTAGGTAACAGCATAGTGAGATGCACGAGAGCAGTTTGCTCTTTTTCAGTTCTGCTTTGTTTGCCTGTCTGAAGGTTTGCTGGATGGTATTGTATAAAGTGAGATGCATTCAAAATTTTGCTTTGCTTTCCTGATAGGAAATATGCTTCAGCTTTCACTTTAAAGGAGTGGAGTGTTAGTTTTAAGACGTAGAGTTGTATCCCAGTGTGGATGTGTGTGCCTGGAAGTTTATGTGGCCATGATATCATTACTAACCTCCGTAATACGTGCAGGACCAAAGTGTCTGTCCTGCATAGGAACTTCTGAAATCACCACAGGAAAACCATGGGCTTTTCAGCAGTAAAGTTCTGAACAAAATTCCTGTCTTCAGGTGAGCGTTCGCTCCTGCTAGTCGCAGCCTGAGTGTATTCCCCTGGGGGAATCATTTCACACTCTTTGTTTCCCTAGAAAATTTATAGTTTCCAGTTGCGCGGCTCAGTTCTGTGTGGATGCAAACCATGCTGACTCATGTGCTGAACTGTTGCAGCCTTGCTCCATGTAAACACAAGCACACTTCTAAAATATTTAATTTGTAATGTCGTCTGTGGAGAGCTATCCCACAGCTCCTGGCCTAATTCCCAGAAGCAGCAGATTCTGGGGTCCTGGGAGTTTCAAAGGCCGTTAGTGCCCAGCAGGATAACCGTCTGAACGAGTTTAGTGTAGTTTATGCTGGCACTGGGACAGTTCAGACTGAACTGGTATTTAATCTTGCTTAAAGCAAGTCTGCTTTGAACAATACTTGGTATGTGTATAACTGAGCTGGAGCCTGTTGGGGCATGGCTGTCAGGAGATCCACATGGTAGGGAAATCTTTGTTATGGCAAGTACGCTTTGGTGTAGATGTACCTCCTAACACTTTTTAAAAAAAAAAAGGTATCTGTGCAGTTATAGTAAAATTGGGAATAAGCTATTAAAAGATTTGTTTTCTTAGTTCCTCTGTGGCAAATAACAGCAGTAATTGTTTTGTGGGAGAACTGAGTTTACATTGACATGTAAAATGCTTGTTAAAAAGAACTTCTCAGAAAGATGGAAACTCACGCTCCCATTCATGCACACAAATACCCTGACAGGTCTTTTAAATGAAAATAAGCTACATGATTTGACAATAAAGAAGGGGAGCGGAATCAAAGAATGATTCCAAGTACACTTATTTTATTTGTAGCTGGTACGTACAGCGTTGGAATTTTAAGATAAATACCTTCTTTAAAGCAGTAATTAGTTTAGTGGAGACTTAATTGATGAGGAACTAGAGTTCTTTGGTTTTTTGTGGGTTTTTAATTTGGCTTTGGGTTTTTTTTTGGCTTAATTTATTATTGTGATCTTGGTTGAAAGAGTAATCCATTATGGTAAGTATGGAGAGTAATTTGGGAGAGGTTCAGTGCAGCTCATGGGTGGTCCGGATCATTCACAGCTCGCTTGTGTTGGGTGACTGTCAGTGCACCACCTGTAATTATTAAAAGTCATTTGTTTGCTGAACAGTGCTAAGCTTCGTCGATGTCCTAAGTCATTCCAACATCCTGTATTTGTTTCAAGCTTACACTGTTTTTTTTTTTTATTTTGAGAATAAGACTTTAGAGACACTAGAGCAGTGAGATGTGCTCAAAGCTGGATAAAGCTGGGTAGCAGAACTGGTTCAAAACTCTGGAGGAAAAGCTTCTGGTACAGGTAGGGCTCTGGAGCTCATACTGAAGTCCCTTGGCGATGCAAACCATCGCTCCCTCTGCCTCAACATGGCAGCACTCACTGCAGCTCCTAGCAAGTACATCATCAGTGCAGCTGGAGGAGCAAGCCTGTGCTCTTACCTTTACCGATGGTAGGATTTGAAGGCAGCATGGCTGTTAACTGCTTTGCCTGCAGGAAGGGCACTTAGCAGAATGGTATTTTGGTACCAGAAGCATCTTTTCTAGATGTGTGATTCAAGGCTCTACTTACTTTCCTTCTTTCTTCTGTATGTATATTCCATTTATATGGGGAATTTCTTAGAAATATGGCTTAATTCACAAATGAATTTCACTAGAAAGTCTTTATCATAAATCTGAAGTTGAAGTGTACAGGTGTGGCATTTTGTTGCTTAGGTGTTTCAGGAGATGTGCTTACCGTTGACAGAGTCCCATTAATTATAAGACAGAATCTTACAATCCATATTTCAAAATCCTCCTTTCTATGATGGCTCTTAGTGGCGTTTTTCTATGAAAAAGCGAAGGAGGTTAAAAATTGTGCCCACATCTGCTTTTGTTGCTATGACAGCTGTCTGTCCAGTTTTGACTATCGTATTCTGAATGGCTCTTAACTGGGATTGTAATGTTAATGGCTGTGTGCAGAGGAAGTAGAAGAGGAAATCTTGCAATGCTGTCTCCTTCTCTTAGTCTATAAGTGTTTCTTTTGACTTATATTATTTTTAATCAAGATGCAGTGGGTTGAAATATTCCATTGCTATCTCTGTTTTGGTGCCTAGCATAACTAGGAGTGGTACGGTTACGGTATAAAGAAGTAGCCAGTTTGTTAGCACTATTTAATCATGGTTTGTCTTGAGCAAGACAGATGGTACCACTGATACTGTGCTTCTGAGGCTTGAAAACTGGGAAGATCACTTGAATTAAGGTGATGCAATTTTTGTGCAAGGTCATGTACAAAGTTGTGTTGTCTTCTGATGGCAGTTGTGAAACAAGCGAGTGCTCCTTGCAATGTTCTGTCGGTCACTGTATAAGCAGCAGCAAACGAGGACTACCCCTCTGTCCAGGTGTAAGCAGTGGGACGTATTGTCTTCAGGTGCCAATTCGGTTTTACACCAATGTGTAAAAAAACCTGTAACGTAGCCCATGTTTATTCAAACCCTCCTTTCTTGCACACTGAACATCTTTCTCTAAAGTGGGATAGCGACTTCTGTGTAGTGTCTATATTAAGAGCTTGTATATGGCTGTCTTCCTGACGCTCGCTGGAAAATACTGCCACGAGAGAAGTTTTTATGTGTTAGATGGCAACCTGTTGGTCTGAATAACGCGTTGTTGGAAACTGTTGGTGTAGCAGCAGTTTGGAAAACTATGACCCTAATCCAGACCTGTTTTAAATGGTAACGTCTAGCACAGAATCTTGTACGGTTTAGTTCAGTTGGAGGGCCAGCTGTCTATTTTGGAAATCAGACTGCTGCCTTTTAAGATGAAAGCCATATTTTCGCGAATATGAACTCTTTTGTATCTGCTTGCTGTGCCTTGTCTGAGGGAAAGAGCAGCTGTAGTGCAATCGCCAGACCTGCATTTGGCTGTTGCTGCCATTGTGTTGTGTGTAAACATGTACCATTATTTTGGATCACATAGCAGCCTGTTCAAAAGGGTCTCGCATTCCCCAGCTGTTCCGCAACTTTTCCATCTCCGAGCTTGCCAACTGCTTAATACAGGCAACTGTAGCTGCATTTGTTTCTCTGGTGTTAAGTATTAGTGGAGATAAAATTGACTTCTTGTTAAATGCTAGATGCTGCAAGTCCCTCTCCTGCTTCTAATGGACTTAAAACAAAAGTAGACTGTTCTTACTGTATCTAAGTTGTCAGAAGTTTTCTTTGCCACTAGTTGGACAGTTTGCATAAAAATTTATTTTCTTAGATTTGGCATAGAAATGAAATACAATTGTGTTTTTATGCATATCTGTACATCCACAGCCTGTGGTAGTAACTAATCCAAAAGAACTGGGGTGCTCATTAAAGCCATGTCAACAGCTCTTTTCTTTCCCTACTTCTCTGAGCCATGTTCGGTTTAACAAGGCATCCTCTGCTTGCTTGTCAGCCAACCCTTTAATTTACCGATTGTTGAAACGAGTTTTATTTCAGTGGCAGCACTACTCAGATCAGATGTTGAGGAAAGAACTGAGGCTCTGAAATACCTTGTATCTGCAGTGAGTGCTCAGTCCAGGTGAGGGACCGTAGGCTGAGCCCTGGCTTCTGGATTTTTCCATCCAGCCTGCTCCCTCTGCCACGAAAGGGACAGGAAACGTCTGTGAAATGTTTTGTGTGGCCAACCTCCTCTTCTCTGCAGCAGTGAATCCATAACCATCTCCCTGGAGATACAGAAGTTAAAAGGCAGACTATCTTCCTATGGTGAACTTCAATGAAAGTTTTGAACAGAGTAAATTCAACCACCTTTGGAAAAGGAAGATAGTTCTGTGAATGACAAAAGTTACTGTTCTGATCACTTAACCTGTTCTACAGTGTCAGTTTGAAACTTTGGGTAAGAAGGAGCATGTACTTGATTGCTGCAAGAGATTGTTAAAGATAGTGGTGAAGTCAAATTTTCAGAAGCTTGAGCTGGGTTCACTGACTAGTATTCCATACTCTCGCACAAGAGGATAAATCAGGCATTTTCTTGAAAACATATTTAATGCAGTTTGTAGTTGAAGAATGTAAATTTGAGTTTTCCTGGCTGTGTGAATCATTTCATGGTGAAGGAGACTGGAGGGGAACGACTAGTACATTCTGATGTTGATAGCAGAAAAGGCTGCCTCTGCACCAGGCTCCTTAGTTACCCGTTGTAACTGGTACGAAAATCCTGTTATTCAGAGCAGAAATTTTCAGGTGACTGTAGATATGTTTCTTTTTTCCTACCTTCCCCCCCGCTCCTTTCACCAGGCCTACTCTATCCTAGCTGATTGTAGCTTTGGTGTTCATGTTAAACATCAATATTACCTGGTTTATGCAAACAAGAGGATGACTCTGGCTTAATAATAGAGCGTTGCCCTGTAAAAACAAAACAAAACCATAAAAATATGTCTCTTGATTTCAGGTAGCATATTTCAGGATCTGGTTTTCGTATCTCCAAATAGCAGAGGGTTTGAACTTTTCCATTCTAATGCTAGTGTCTCAAAAGAAGTTGAAACACTGTCTTTGGCTAGATGCTTGCACTTGTCTTCTGGAAAATCACTCTTTCAGACTCAATGTTGGAGTACTAAATCAGTATTTGCTTGAAATCACAGCAGAAATGAAGGCTTATAGTTTGAAATGGTCATATTAGATACATAGTTATATTAGATGAGCAGAGTCATGGGTTTTAGCTTAAAATGTGTAGTTAATACAGAAAATGTAGAAATTAATGTGTATTCTGGATTTAATAACTACATGTATGAATGGTTCTTCAGAAAACAGGTAAGAGGGGTTCTCATTCAGAGCAGCAGACTGTCCATGCTTCAAAAATAGAGGAAGGCAACGGAGTGTGATACTGAGGGCAAGGAAGGATGGGTGGAGAATAGAGGAGAAACATCTGTCACAGAGAAGGTTAGGGAGCGCATCTTAAATTTTTTGTTTTTAAAGCGCTGCTGATTAATTCATAAACCGCTTTGGAGTGAGTGTAGGGAATGGACATAGAGGAGGTTGGGAGGAGTGGAATTTGAGAAGTAAGAAAGTAAGGAGGTGTTGATTTGTCCTCAGTTGAGCAGAGGAGGAAGACAGTATTTTATTAATAAGAGGTGTTCAACTATTAAAATATTTAGGAGAAACAAATATTTCTTATGGAAGGTGGTGGGAAGTCAAGTGATAAGACTTTTAATGGCAGTAAATTGCCAAACATGTTTAAAAGCAGTGGGGGGAAAAGAAGGGGTTCCGCCCTCGACAATCTCCAAAAACTTTCTTAACTAAGCTGGTGGAAGTTCTGGAAAGGCATAAAAATAGAGCATTGGAGAAAGCTTTTTGTTGGTTTTTTTTTTTTTATTTCCTTTAAATAAAGGGTTCTACCACTGTTGTTAGTGGCTTAAATTTGCTCCATCCCTTACATGGGAAAATATTTAAAGTTTCCTCTAAACTTAAACTGGCTTCCTAGCGAATTTAAAGACATGTCTGTCTATGTAATGCCTTCCAACTCCAGGAAAGCTGACAACTGTAAAGATTAGCTGAGGAGGAAGAGGAGACCTTGTGGATTGCACAGGAGAGCAGCATTTCCAGCGGCAGGGAAACAGCTGTTCTGAAAATGTAACTTGAATTAATACCTTCAACCTTTGTTTCCTTTTGCTGTTGTTAATTTCCTTTGCACAGCTAGTATTGAGTGCTGCTTTGCCTGCCTTGCTTCACTAACTCTTCCACTGCTCTCTGAAACTAAAAATTACAGTGTGTGTTAATTTGAAAACAGAAATAGAGCAGTGGTAGGTAAAGCTGCTTCCCTAAGCCACGGGTTGATATGTAATGGGACTTGTCATCTCTAGCTTTGGCAAGAAGTTGTTTCTTTCCAGGCTGGTCATTGCAGCCCTTACCAGGGGTTGTCCTACACAGTGATGAGCTTGGGTGCCTGTTATCTCACCGGTCGTGCAGATGATGAGACTGCTCTGTATATAGCTGATCAGCCATGCGTACGGCATCCCAGAGCCTACTTACACACAATCGTTGCTATCACTTGAAAGATTCAAGGGTTTGAAAGAAGCTTACTTGAGCGAAAGTTGCAATAATGAACAAAATTACAAAAAGAAAACAAAGTATATTTACTGAAATAGTATTGGTCAGTAAGGATCTGGCTTGCTTAGGCTGCTGTTAGGGTTGCCTGTTATAGTTACTTGTGTTCTGGCTGCTTTGCCTTGTGTGCTGCGTGTCAGGCTGTGCTCTCTTCTGTAATCAGCGTTTCGGTGCTGTCTGCTAAAAAGTGACTGTTTCTTCTTCCACCTTACTCCACAAGACTGCTTAGCTTATGAATTCCTGATTAGATCATGCTGTTGGCTTTAGGCTTAAATTACTTTAGTTAGAGTATTCTGTCGTTTGTGGTTTAAAGCATATTGTGTGACAAATACTACTTCAAAGAAGTTTGTACAAAGCTTGACCCTTGCAAAGCTCAGAGAGTAAAGACTCGCCAGAACTCTGTAAACACCCTGACCATGGGATTGCACCAAACCTCTCCTGGATGCTCTCCCCAGCGCCTGTTCTCTTCCTTCCTGTTATACTGTGGAATGCCAATAGTTGCCAGACAAGGGATTTGTTTTTTCTTAAATACACTTGTTTGTCTTGTTTCCATAATATTTGGTGCGTGCTTGACTTTACAACTTGCATGCAAATGCGTATTTTTGTATTGTTTTTGTGGGTTGGCAACAAAGTTGTTCCGGCTTCCTACTGCAAGCGAAAGCCTGGACTATGGAAAGAAGTTGTTTATATGGATTCCTGGTATGGAATGCAAGTTTAATTCTTCTAGCTTGAATTAAATTACGTTGAATAAAATGAACTTCGAATTAATGTGGCACTGAACCCAGCTAAACAACTTCCTAGGGCTTACATTAATAAAAGCTAACCATAGCATAACTAACTACTGCTAGGTATGCATTTCAGGTTCTTAAAACTTGTGGTTTAAGATGGGAATGCTCAGCTAATACTTCTGTAATAAACTACATGTCTGAAATGCACTGTGTAGTGTACCCTGCTGGGATAGTACAGCCACAGACAACTTGAAGGGATTTGTGTGGGCAGGGAGATGGCAGATGAAACATTCCAGGTGAGATATAAATTTCCATTCCCTGGGTTGGGAACCTAATATGCCTTCCAGTGGGGAGCTAGGGAGCTGCAAAAAAGAAGTTACCAGTGATTTTCTTTCATCTGACCTACTAGTCTTGGCCCAGTAGCCTTTTAAAAAAAATCTTTAAAGCAGTATTTGGCTGGACATGCTTTTTCTGGGCTCCCAGGAGGTGCTTGCCAGCAGCGAGCTGCTGAAATGAAAAGCAAAACCCCCAAAGGCTCATATATGTGTGTGAAATAAGGAAGCCATGGACCAGAATGGTTTTGTGCTGAACTTCAGCCTGGCTGAAAGATCTTTCCAAATGCAATAAAGAGAGGGAACATCTTAAATACTGTCTTTGAGAATTATGATTACTTGTGAAATTCCTAGAGTAACATACAAATATACTTTCATGATACAATAGTAGGCAGTAACAGGAGGGATCCAGTAAAACAAATGCTACTTAATTAAATGTTTCTTATGCAAAGACTAACATGAGAATTTATAATCATGCCAGTCTCTGCTAAAACAAAGCAAATAATCTTGGTGTTACAGAGGTTAGTTTCTCAAGGAAGCCCTGAAAAAAAACTTTTTCCATGAACGAGTTGGTATGAATTGGCCTTCTTTCTTGCTCAGGAAACCACAGATTCTTATTGTGGAAAACTTCTGTTGTAAAATAGTCATTAGTGTTGTGTGTTAAAGTTGTTCAGAATGTTCTAGTATTTTTTGCTGTGGCCTCTAGAGATCTGCTGTAAGAAACGCTACTCTCTTGATAAAAGGATCCCTTGCTCAAATGTTTCCAGCCACTTGTATTCAATGTGCATGCTACTGGGGCTTGGATACTTGTCAAATACCTACAAGCCTGGGACCATCTTTATTCCTCAATTATTTTTACCCTCTCAAGTCTCTAAGTACAACAGTTGTAGCAACTGAATCTGATCCCTGTATTAAATACAGCACTGTGTTTTGAGTTGCTTCGTTAGGGTTTCTGAAACTGGTGTGCTTGAAATTGCCTGTGGTGGCCGGGTGCCTCCTGGATCTGCACCAATCAGTGTGCGCACATGGATGCGTGCAAGCATGTGCACACACACGTGTACGTACATACAAAGTGTGCTTGTGCGCACTCCCTGGCAGCGCTTGGCCTATGCTTGTGTGCAAGGTCAATGTGACTTGCATACCACTAGTGTGTGATATGTGTACTACAGGCTGGGAGCTTCAGCTTCAGGTGACTTGAATAATTACTCGTTGTATCACTTCACTGAGACTATACTGAACATCGCTCTGTTTCTTTATGCCGCTCTCTTTATGATGTGGTCTTCTCAATCTCTCTTTTTTTTTTTAATCTCTATTCTGGATTTTGAATGATCAGTTTTTCAGACTTCACCTAAGCTAAACCTCTCTTTTTAACTGAGAACTGCTCCCTTATTTGTTGCTTTCAAATGCAGTATCAAAAGTATGCTTCAAATTACACAGCACATTCTTGTTTTTCTTTTTAAAGAAAGAAGAAAGAGCAGTGGATGGGGATGTAGTAAATCACCTAAGCTAGCAGTGATAAAAGTGGTGCGGTGATGGGGTTTTTTTTGTCTTTGTAAAGTAGGCTATTTGTTTGAAACAGATTTATCGCATCATCTTCATTAATGTTTTATCCTTTCTACTATTTTTGAGTGTTAGCTGGGCTCTAAGTACTGGAACGTTACTGCTGCTATTTAAGGCAGGACATCTGTCACGATGTGTCTAGAGTCTGGTTTCCCCAAGCCTGAACAATTCTTCTCTTTATACTCTACCTATGTACAGCCTAAAAGTACTGCAAATAAGTAAAGCAGCAGAGAGGTTAAATGACACTTTGAAAGTCTGTGATTTCTGAGAGCAGGAACTTGCCAGTAGCTGTGTCTTGTGTTGTCTGGACAATGCGCTGGCAGAGTTTTAAGAATTTGCTAAACTAGGCCAAATTAACTTTCCTTTCTGGTCAGGCATAGCTTTCTGTACTGGAAGGGTGCACGCAAAGCAAATTCATGTTTCTCACAAGTGATGTTACTGCTGTCCTATGCTGCACACTTCAAGGCTGCTGGGATCCAGCCCTAGCAGCGTCCTGTTGGTGTGGTACCCTCAGCTTGCTCCCTTGCTTCTGGAAATCATGGCTTCCATACCAACTTCTTTGGGCTTTGGAACTTTTCCCTTGTGGTAGCCTCAGTGTTGGCTGCCCTTCAGTCATGGTTTATGTCCCAACAGCTGTTCACTTTGCATACTTTTATTATAAATGTTATTTGCAGTTTTATTCAATATTACTAAATATTTCCTGCACAGGATAGTGAGGTTACTCTGTGGAGCCTCCGAACTCATTTCTAAAAGGGGCAGACTTTGCAAGGCAGTCTAGAGAGATTATTTCCCTTCTCCCACTGAAACCCTACTCTGAAAACTTTGTTTTAGAGGCAATTTTAATGAGCTTTGAAACCTGTATTACGGTTTCCAGGCCAACTATGTGTGTGTGGCTTTGCAATAATACCATTTTGGGGATGAAGTTTTACGGGTCTAACAGCTCCCTACTCCTCCCATTTCCCTCTTTCCTTCCTGCTCCCAGCTGTATGCCTGTGCTGATTATTCTGGGGTGGCTCTAGTCCACTCCTTCAACTTTGTAAGCTGCTTTATCTGAGGTTTTGGTTGCTGGGTCAGCACATCAGTGTTCTGCCGTGTTGGTGAACCAAGGAAGCTCTCAGACCTCCAGTCCACGTGGGAGCTGGTGCAGCGGAGATCAGCCCAGCTGGTAGCAGGGACAGAGAAGGAAGTGAGGGCTTGGTGGCAGAAGGCCCCTCAGTCAGCTCCTGACTTCAGAGCCTCGGTCTTCATGGTGGTGGGGCAAGGTAGGTCAGAGTCAGACTGGAAAAAATATGCCTACTGTTCACTTTATGTAACATGGATCCATGTATGAACATCAGTTTTCCCATCACACCGTTCAGCTGTGATTTGACAAAAGCTTTCAAATTGAACTACTGAAGTAATGTTTATTTGAAGCTTAAAATGCTGGAACTGGATTTTTTTTTCTTTGTGTTTGTGGCTCCTTTTCCACACTGTTTTTTTGTGTTTTTTTTTTTTTTAAGTTGTTTGTTTAAAGGAAACTACACTTGCGTGTGGAAGATCACAGCTGGCAAATGCCAGAAACTATTGCAGCTGCATAGTGTTGTTTGGCTCTGTTGGATTGTGACTGTGTGTGACTGTTATTAATCTAAAATTGCAGATCCTTTAGTCGTTCATCAGACCATAAAGATGCTGTGAGAGCATCTAGCATCTTTTAAGGACAGCATGAGCTGCTGTATTGTGGAGTTACAACAGTCATGGTGGCAGTAAGTCTTTTCTGTACTGGTGGAGTAAATTAAAGAGGGACAAAATGCTAGGGAGGAAGGAGATTTGAAATCACTATACTCCGATCAATACAAACAACATAAGAAGTTTTGGGAAGCTTTGCTAATTCAAGCTGAGTACTTAAAAGCTTACTCTCTAGTAACACGTGCTATTGAACCTGGTAGCTTTGGCTTGTGATCATCGGTGAAGGCCTGCTTTTTCACCTAGTTTTGCAATTCGGGATTTACTTTGGCATGAAGGAGACAAGTGTCTTGTTTGAGTTAGCAGCATACAAGTGTCTGGCTGCAAATGTTCCCAGCAATGATCTGATTCTTAGCACTTAACTTTTCTGTAACTGCTCAATAGTGCCACCAATGCATATTTGGCAACAAGAGTTACGACAACATGCATAAACTCCCAAGATTCTTGAAGGTCTCAAAAACACTTGAGTATAGGGTAAAAGATGGTCATTCATAAACGTTGGCTTGAAACAAAGTAATTGGATGTAACAGGACAGGCTGGTGGGTTGTCAGTTCCAAGTGTGCTGGCTTCCTAGGAACTGGGGGCTGAGTTTAACGAAACTGTTGCTTCTGCTTGCTGATTTTGTGGCATCGCAGGTGCAGCTTGGTAAGTTGACTGCCAGTGACTGGCCCTGCACACCTACCTCGCAGTACAGGAGTCTCGCCTCTGAAGACATCATCTTTCAGACCAAGATCTCCAGATTATTGCTAGGCATTGTTTATAGAGGACACCTGAGCTGGCTCTATTGGCTGCTGCTGGTGTTGAACTGCCTCAGTGTTCTAGAGGAGGCTGTGCTCTACTGTCAGTACATTCTCCAGGATTTTTCATATATACATTTTTAACCAAAATAAAAAAGGCTCTATCTTATTTCACGTCTTCACAAAACTTTTACTTGTTATAGAGTAAATGGAAGTATTTGAGTTAAAGCAAAAAACCCCTAGCAAGCCAAAATATTTGATTTTTCACTGTTCTGGTAGTAGATGCACATCCGCTGTGCAAAGGGGAGATTCATGGTTGTGTTAAACTCCAGAAGTGGGAGGGCATTCTGCATTGCAGGTGGATAAATCAATTTCACAGCCATCTGGCACCAAGCAGAGTGCAACTGCTTGACTGCCTTGAACTTCACTTCTATAAACAAACCTCTGTCACAGGTTTCATTTTGAGGAGTGCCCTGAAAAGACTCATTAATTTTTTTACATTATTATTTGGTGATCTTATTGGCCAAAATATTACATAGTTCAGATCTGAGATTCAGACTCAAAGTTAAGGTAATATGTCCATAGCAAAGTCCATGTTCTTCAGAGATGTTCCATTGTTAATTGTTAACAGAGGTGTCCTTACTGCTCAGCTGAGCTGCAAGGTTTGCTAGCTGAGCACTGCTTACGGCACTTTTGTTGTTCAAGTGTTATTTCTGGTGTCTCAGAGCACCGATGTGTTTAACTTTATAGATGTGACATGGAGGACCCTTTTCCTGAAATGTGTTTCTAGAACTTAGTTGTGACTGTTTGGATTATGCTCACAAGTATTACTTTATATTTTCTGCATGTGTAATTGCACCATCTATTTGATTCATTCTATTTAAATAGTGTCCTCAGATTAAAGGAGGGGAAAGAAACCAAACTTACTTTGATCTTTGAGCACAAGATCTCATATTCTGATGTTATTTGGTTGTTTGTGGCAACCTGAGTATTGTGTTTTGGTTTTTTTTGTCCTCTGAATAGCTTCTGTATGGAGTGCTGTTGTTCAGAACAAGCGTGTATTTGTGTGTGCACCTGATTCATAAGAGTCACTCTTATGTTCCAGTTGTCTTAGGCACTTGAGAGTCTTGCTTCATCTTGTCTACTGCCTTTGTCTCGTTTCTGTTTCTTACTTTTGTGGGACTACCCATTTCCAAAACCTTGGGGAGGGTCTTTTGACTACAGCTCTTGCTTTCATGTGTGAGTAAGTCTTCAGTCTTGTTCCATAATTGCTCAGTGAAGAGAGCCATCTCAGTTGTTGAGGAAGCTGAGATGCTGTGAGGCGTGGCAGATAAGAAGATGATTATAGTTCTGTAAGAGTTCCACTGTTCTCCAGTGTAACATCATGTTGTCACTATACAGATTGAGCATTTTTGAAAGTTCACATAGGTGAATAGAAGGCTACATGCGGTAGGCTACATGAATCCAATATATCCCTAATTATGTTGTTTTGTTAGAAAAAATATTTAAAAAAAAACTTTAGGAATTCTTACATTTATTGAATTTGTTTTTAATGAAATTAATTTCATTAATGAGGGTGATGGTTTCAGTCATGATGTCACAAGATGCTTAAGGCCAGGAGATAAATCTAAACAGGGAATGTGTCTTGAATACATTGTTAAGTGATGATTTGAATAGGCCAGTGCGTGACCTACTGGTTAATGACCATGCAGCATTAGTCATGTCCTTCTGCCTTGTCTGAAAGAACTAAATGCTTAATATTCCTTCCATTTCTGAATCTGGCCTTTCTGGAGACTGTAATTAGTTGTGACTGTTATCTTTGGTTGGAGATTCAACTGTTTCTATTTTGGATTTTGTGGTCTGTTTCTGCCATTAGTCTGTTCTTGGATGTTTGTGGGGGTTTCTTTGGGTTTTTTGGCTGTGTGTTCCTCCCTGACTAGACACTTGGGCCATATCAAGTTGATCCACATAGTCCCAACAGCCAAAAGACCTTGCATTCTGTTGGAGGTGGATGATGTGCTTGTGCATTTTAGGATGATGCATAATAACCTGACCAGGAGAGATGACTGTGTAAAAAAGAAGAGAAAAATAGGATTCAGAATTAGGTGACCTCTTGCTACCTTTAGAGAAAAAGCTGCTGGAAAGCAGGTATGCTTTTAAGGGACTACTTTTCTGTTATGGGTCTCTCAAGAGCTGCACAGCTTTACTTCTCATTTAAAACTTTTGGGATTACTCTGCTGTTCCTGGTTTTATCCAGAGTTGTAGTAATTGCTAGTCTGTCTTGGGCAGGAAGTGGTCAATGTATCACTATTATGTCTGCCAAACCCAAATTTGATTCCTCCTTTGTAGAGGTGTAAAAGGAGCATGTGCAAATGCTTCTGCGCAAAGCAGGTCTTACAGTGTAGCTGAATGTAACTGAAGATCAGAGCTACCTGCCAGATTTTATAGTGCGTGATATGTGATGGATCACATGGAGACCAATTTAATGGAAACTTGGTCTCTTGTACTACTGAGGGCTTTGAAATCAACCCTAATCGCCCAGTTCAAGTGAGAAGGCTTTTATTCAGCAAAGGCTTTAAATGCAGTTTGTCTTTCCCTTCCTCTCCCACTTTTTATTTGTATAGGACATTCATGGACTTACCCCTTCCACCTTGGCTGGCCAAGCACTCAGAGTTGTCCACCACTCTAGCACTTCTACCTTTGCCTGACCTCCACCAAATCTTCTTTAGCCGTATTTGCAATATCTTTCTTTTCTGACCAAAAGAAAGCATGTGTGTCTTGTTTGTATTCCAGTTTTTGGTTTGTGCACTACTCAATAATTTTACTACAGTGGGGCAGTGGTGTGAGTTTGGAAGGAGGGCATGAATTATGTGAATGATACTGTCTCACAAATTTTGCCTTTACAGGATAAGGCCCAACGAGGGTAAAAAAAAAAAAGCTCTTGCAGACTGATTTGAAAAACATGAATGTTCAAAATTGGACAATTATTGCATGTAGAACTGTCTTTTTAAAGATTTTTTTAAATTCTTCTTTCTTTTAATTCTAAGTATTGAAATGGTCACCTGTCTCTGTTATCCATTTTGTCAGTGCTGGCAAGTTCGAAGCTGGAAGTGTTGCTTGTGATGAGCTGGAATTCGATCAGTGACACTGCTGTCGGCTCCCTTGCTACCTCTTGCTTTCTGTGCTTGATGCAGCAAGTTTGTTCCTCTGCAGTCCAGTGGTAAACAGGTGTGATGACTGCGACTTCTCAGCATATAAGAAGTTCAGCATCTGTAAAGCAGTGAATACATTATGTTACTATTGGTTTTGGACTAACTAAATTAAATGGAAACTAAGCAGTTCCTCACTTGATATGTGCTCAAGATCTTGTTTGTAAACCCTTAGAGATGAATGATGCATCTGATTTTCAGTATTTCTGCTATATTTAAGTGCTGAGGGAGACAGTAAAGTATCAAAATTGATGAAAGCAGGTGAGGTGAAAACTGCTTTGTGGTGGAGAAAGGGAATGCAGTCTGGCTTAAAGGAATGATTCTCTAGACCTTAGTGCTTGGTATTAATGCTGAAACTTCACGTACTTTGAATGCCATAGTCAAATTCAGTTACCATTAGGAGGTGAAACAGCAGCAAAATGAGTCGGAGAAGTGAGAGAAACTAGGAAAATCAAATAGAAGTTACCTTGTGTTAATGAAGTCTTGAATGTATGGGATTTTTTTTAAGAAGTGGTTAAGAACTGTAGTCTGCAGCATAATTAAATGTATCTTCTGAAGGAAAAAATGCTATTATTATGAAATCAGAACATGCAAATGTCTCTGAGCCTGAAGGAATGTTTAAAAAAAAAATCATTTTGACATCTTGGAAGATAATCTAATGAGCATATGTGGAAATCTACTCCATAGTACTTATTAGGTTGGCAGAAGTCATTGGTTTACAGGCTGATAAAATATCTCTTTCATAAGTGTTGCTACTTGACAAGTCTAAGAACATTATAATTTGGTTTTACAGCCCATTCAGAAGGTGTTCTAAATAATTGATGCCCCTGCCAAAGTTGCTAAGAGAGACACTGTAATGGAACCACCTTTGACGTCACATTTTAGTTGTATAGGAGCTTATTAAATAATAAAACCCTTAAATATAAGATCATATTTAATTTTGGCTAAGACTAGCATTTATTTAATTATAGGTGTGCTCTATTTCTAGGGGCTTTGTGAGAAATTTTTGAAAGTTGCAAATGTTGTTGCTCAGATACACAGTTGAGCGTGGCAATTTACTACAGGCCTCATTAAGAGATCGGTGTTCACCTGTGTTAGGATATGAGTTCAAGATGAACTACTGTGACTTGAGTCAATGGCAGCTGGTTTACAAATATAAAAGCAATCTTCTGTTTGCCAGTTGTATCTCAGTCAAAGTTGCTGAAGTTATTTTTATGTACAGTCAGTGAAACTGACTGTGCATGGGGTCCTGAGTAGACTTTAAACTACTTTGTTGCTGGGATACCCACGTTCATAGTGTCCAGAGCATGTGGTAATTGCTGCACTTAATTTTTTAAAATTGGATTTGGGGGATGAACTAGTTTATACAGCTAGTACTTGGCTTTTATTTTGGTATATCTAATTGATAGGTAAAAGATGAGGAAGGAATTCAAGCTGAAGATTAAGCAGTGAGTGTGCCTGAGAGCTCAAGCAATGTGATTTGCCTTCTGAACTCATGACTGAAGCTCTAACTATAGCACGCGTTTCTGGCCTGGGGCACTACGTCTGGAGAGACTCCCACCCCTTGCACACTCACATGTCAGAGGTAACTGTCTTGGTAAGAGTGCACATGGCAAATATGCACAGGCCTGATTTATAGCCGAGGTCTGGCTGAGCAGAGCTGTGCAAGTGCAGGTTAGAAGTCACTCAGATAACATAAATCCAGAACACTTGGGTCTGCCAGTTGGCTGATACATGAAGCGGGTTTTTTACAGCACGTATTCTCTAAACTGCAAGGAGAAGATTGAAAACAATAGTTGATTCCTAGACTTGCTGTAAACCCAGTTTTAATCTGTTTATTTGTAGTGTGCTGTTGACGGGTTTTCTTTCCTGATTTTTTTAGCCTGTAGGTAGAGCAATTCCCTTGAACTTGCATGAAATTCAAAGATGATGCAAATAGTTACCTTTTGCATTCGTTGAAGTTCTTACCCTTCCACATCTAGCATAGCGGGTTACCTAGCTGAGAGGGAATTGCCTTTCTGTAATGTGTCTAGCTTTTCTGATGCTTGTTACCAGTGTAAAAAAAAACAAAAAACAAAACAAAAAAAGCAACACCCCCCCCCCAACTCAGTCATTTAAAGTGAATCATGGCAGTCTAAAATTCAATTAAAAAAAGAAATCAAGTTTACACATTGTGTTGTAGCCCTGTGTGTACGTTTCACAAAATGCACTTACCTGCTGCTCGCTAACTGGCAAACTGAACATCTGCCCTAAGTGTGTCAGTTATGAACTTGCATGGAACTGGGGAAAAGCAAGAGGGCACAGCTCTGAGCTGGTGTCTCCGCACTGCAGTTTTTCAAGCGCCTGAACCAGGGAGGCCTGCTCTTGTACAGGTGCCTTCCCAGCCGTGAGACGGGAGGAAAGCAGTGCTGGCTGAGCCTGCCAGCGGTGATAAGGCCTCCAGGTGGGGATGGCAGTAAACATGCTGTGAGAATCGCAGCCCTGCTTTCCCAGGAGTTACATGGGGCCAGGATGTACTGCTGTCACTTGTTCTGTGGCAAGCTTCTTGCTGCTAGCAGCTAAATGACATGCAAAGCAAGCAAACTATGGCTCTTCCAGCGTTACTGGTGTTCTGGCTTATGGTACGTGCTTCCGTTTTCAAAACTGAGTTTGTCAGCGTAGACAGACTACTTCACTCTGAAAATGTAAAATCTTATCACAAGTGGTTCTTGTGTTGCAATAAACATACGTAACTTTTCTCTACAAGAGCTGCATATCATGCTTACTTTTTTCCCCCCACTGTTTATTCAATAGCCTGCCAAACAACACAGATACCATTTGAGCAGATTTATGTAAAACTGGCAAATTGAGTGGTCATTACATTGCTTCCATTAATTCAGACCATTGTCTTCTACATGCAGTACTCACAGCTGTGGTGTCTACAACGAAGCATAGCATAAAGCTCCTCTTAGACTTAAGCTGTAATTTGAGACAGCTACCTTAAAATAAAAGAACCTAAGTCCATAAATAAACATTGTAATAGCAGAGACAGTTAGCAAGGAACTATGCAAATCCCACAGGACTAGATAATCTCTACTGTAATAATAGTCCACTAAGTAAGTTAAATTTCCAAAGCTTAGCTCATGAATAAGACCAGATTGTTTGTGATGTGATTTCATAAAACAAACAAGGAGACTAAAAGCTCCAGAGGCTATGTAAGGTTTTGCAGATGGGTTAATGGCTACTACTTAATTGTTTAAAGTATGTGTGAAGAGATACATGGCAGTTGTCGAAAGAATGTCTGAAGAAGAAACATCATTAGATATGTGCTGAATTTCTTTACCAATATAGCTATGTTTCCAACAAGTCACTTCTGTAATCTTGTGTTTGAAACAGCATTTAAATGCCACCAATATGCGCCCGCAGCCCAGAAGGGCAAACGTGCCCTGGTCCCCATCAAAAGCAGCATGGCCAGCAGGTTGAGGGAGGGTATTCCGCCCCTCTGCTCTGCTCTGGTGAGACCCCACCTGGAGTCCTGCGTCCAGCTCTGGAGCCCTCAGCACAAGAAGGACATGGAGTTGTTGGAGCGGGGCCAGAGGAGGGCCACAAAAATTGATCAGAGGGCTGGAACACCTCTCCTGTGAGGAAAGGCTGAGAGAGTTGGGGCTGTTCAGCCTGGAGAAGAGAAGGCTGCGGAGAGACCTTACAGCAGCCGTTCAATACTTAAAGGGGGCTTGCAGGACAGATGGGGAAATTTTTTTTAGCAAGGGAGTAGTGGCTTGAAACTAAGGGCTGGTAGATTTAGACTGGATGTAAGGAAGAAATTTTGTACAATGAGGGTGGTGAAACACTGAAACAGGTTGGTTGCCCAGAGAGGTGGTGGAGGCCCCATCCCTGGAGACATTCAAGGCCGTGTTGGATGGGGCTCTGAGCAACCTGGTCTAGTGGAAGATGTCCCTGCTTACTGCAGGGGGGCTAGGCTAGATGTCCCTTCCAAACCAAAGTATTCACTGTTCACAGAATCACAGAATAGTAGGGGTTGGAAGGGACCTCTGTGGGTCATCTAGTCCAACCCCCCTGCCGAAGCAGGGTCACCTACAGCAGGCTGCACAGGACCGCGTCCAGGCGGG
>Ga0065711_1036852_pt1 | contig 20497 bp, 11 predicted proteins | sample Hoacrofraction12_FD_59098 | JGI IMG/M metagenome (GOLD analysis project Ga0065711, IMG submission 59098) | Hoatzin crop microbial communities from Cojedes, Venezuela - Epithelial fraction 12 v2 (version 2) | ecosystem: Host-associated > Birds > Digestive system > Esophagus > Crop | place...
CGCACGTAGGCCCTCCCCCCCCCTCTCCCCCCGCGCGCTACCGTAACGGCCGCCCGCGCGCGCCCGTACCGTAAATACCCGCCCGAGCGCAGCGGCCCCGCCGCGGAGCCGAGCGTGAGGCAGCGAGTGAGCGGCTGCGCCCGGCGGAACGGCCCGCTCCGCTCGGGCACACCCCGCCATGTTAGGTTAGGCTCCAGTGAGGACCTAGGCCCCGTCCCCAGGCCCGGGCCCCGCTTGCAGGCCGCGGCCTCGCAGGCAGGGCCGGGCCTTCCCTCCCCTCGCTGCCGGGCGCGGGCCCAGGCCGCGGAGCTCATTGCATAAAGGGTTTGAAGCGAACGCCGCTGCTCGAAATAGCTCCCCCGACACAACCTCGCCGAGGCAGTTACATAAGGACAGAAGCGGAGCCATTTACCCGTCACTTCCCCGGCCACAGCACCGAGGCGTGTGCAGACGCGATCCTTCGCTAACCAGGCCGGGGCTAACAAAGCCGCGGGGCTGACAAAGCTTTTCCCAAGTGCATCAGCTCGCCACCGGACAAGAAGCACTACCCTGGAGCTTGGCACGCAGCCCATCAGCTAACCAGAACTGCTCAGTTTTCCCTCCCTTTCCCTCTGCACAGCACGACTTCAGGTCTCTCCTCAGCCACCAAGTCGCATAGTGGTTGAATTTTTCCAATTTGGTGAAAAGTTACTTGAGCACAAACAGCAGAGAGGGTTTCATGTAACACAAAGGCAGCACTGATCTACAAGCCTTAGGAAGCCTGGGTAAAAAAGCTAATTTTCACTTGCAGGAAAGAAAAAAAAAAAACCAAAAACACAACAAAAGGCAAATCAAACAACTAGAACCTCGGTACAAACTCCTGCTGAAGGGAAGGTGTTTGGCATGAAGCAGCTTTGTTTTGGTACAGGTCGTGTGGCCTTCCGAACCAGAACAGATTACCTTTACCTGCACCGAGAGGAAGGGAGGAGAGACAATGAAATCACCAGGTTTTAACTACGTGAGAAAAGGGCTCTTTTAAGCAAGTACACACCGCTCTGTCCTCAGTCAGGCTGGATCCATTCGGAAGAAACATGACTCACTCGGCAAGGTTAGCTCAACCAGTCACTGCACAACGGCTTGTTGGAACAGACAGGGAGAAATCCCTCATGCAATATGCACAGATGAGAAAAAGGTTGCCAGAACCTTTCCCTTACTATAAATGCAAGTTATTAGATTGTATCTCAGTCTAGTAGGTCAGAGTCATCTCAGCAGGGCAAGAAAAGGATAAGAGTGCATCAGTGCCAGGGAGAGGTCAGTGTGTGATCAAGCTGTGCTGATAGAAATCACTACCTTAGCTCTTTCATGAAGAAACGGACAATCTTAGCTACCTTGCTGAGGTACTCTTGATATGTACTGTTCTGCCAAGGTGAGAACAAAAGTAAACAGGGTTCACCTAGTTAATATCGCAACATTACTGACTGAAGCTTTCAGACAACTCTGCATTAATTTAGATGTCATCTGCCTGTCCAAACTCCATGTTCTTTTTTTGGATGTAAAAAAATTTAAACTGAAAAATATATCATTAAGGCTTTATGACTTGAATTGTGTCTGAACCTCAGACAGAGCCCTATGTTTAGACCTTGATCTGGCACAGGCCTCTTCACATGTTGAGCCATGTTTCTGGAAGAGCTTCATCGACCTGATGTCTGATAATCCCTCCCACTGCTGCAAACTTTGTAGACTGATGATAGATCATTTTAGGACAGTTTTGGATCCCTAAGCCTTGCCTTAAGTTAGCACATCTGCACACATTCACAGCATCTCCGTGTTACAGATGCCCTCATTCAGAATCACCCCAGAGCTACAGCCCTCACATGTAATCCCATTCCTGAACAATCTCATGTCTGCCTACTTCACTAACATGCTCACACTGCTTTACACTCCTGTTACCATGGAGAAACAAAACAGCTAACAGTTTTGAGGCACATCAAGAGATTACTTGCTTACCCTAAAGCATTCAAGCCTGTATAAAAAAGGCACAAGTACATAAAGCAAGAATCATATTTTTTTTTCCCCCCCAGAAATTTAACACTACCAACCTGAGAATTTTTTTTTAAAGTTACTAAGGCTATGTCTTTATTAAACCACTTAGAAGACTGAACTTATATTTTTTTAAAAGGAGATTAATTCATACAATAGTAGTAAGGGTACTTACTATCTAACCAACAATAGTAGTAAGGGTACTTACTATCTAACCACACAGTTAATTACGCTATCAAACAACTGTAGTAGGACTGTTTTCAGACCACAGTTATGTTACCTATTATTACAGAAGTGAGAGATCCCAGCTGATTTTCAGATGTCAGGTGATTCAATTGTGGCAAGACCAGCATTTCCTATAAAGCTAAGTACATAAAATACATACATAACCGAAATAGATGTGTGACCTTAATGACTGCCTCTCAATGTGAAAAAACAAATTAAGTTTTTTGCTGTTTAAGTTAAACACATATTTATTATAGGTTTGACTTGGGGAAAAACTCTCTAAGATGGCTCCCCTGTCCTCAGAGTCCTGTGTTTTAGGAATTTGCCTCTTCCCTATTCATGCTTTGAAGGGGAAAAACAAGCTGAGGAGATACGCTCTCCTCATTGCTGTACCCTCTCTTAATTCACGTAGTAGATCCTTCAACTCAGCTTTTCTCAGATCACGCAGATAGATACCAGCCACATCCTAAAAATGAGCGTTTGGTAATGTGAACTTCTGAAACAAGAAAGTGCCAGAGGAAAGCACTTTAGCTTTAATATGCAAAGCTGATACTTGTATAACAATGGCCATATGAAAAACAAAACATCATTGCTGATAACCACAAATACTCCTCCATTAAAATTTCCCTGTCTGTGGTACCAAAATACATCTAAAAAAAATAATTCTCGATTTCCATTTAAATGGAAAGTGACATCTACCCGTACATAACAGATGCAATTCTATGCACTTTATTTATCCATCATATAACATTTTCCTTCTAACTGTGTTACTTCCTAACTTCAGAGAATGGTTTTCTCTCCAAACCAGTCTCCCCTCTCAAAAGTAATTTGGGATCCTTCCTCTGGGATTTAGCCCTTCAACAGATTTGTTACTCTGGTTTCCCTCACTGTTGTTTGCACTCCATTAGACTTTAATTAGTTGCTCTCCTCACCCCTAATGTCCTTTCCGTTAGTCACCCTTCGTCCTTCCAAATCCCTCTCCTCCTCCTGTTTACCAAGAGGAGTGACAAAAGGGTGACAAAAAGAGGAGCAGACTTTCAGGAGGGGACTGGATAGTCTCGGGGGTCCCATCCCACCTGGGCTTTTGAACCTGTTTGGAACCTTTCCATACACCTTCAGTGTTGCAGGAGGACCCAGGCGTTTATCTTTCCCCAGTTCTGCTCTCTCACAGCCTTCTCTGTCCTGTTCTGGTTCTTCTCATGCTTTACCCTACGTCTGGCCATCACAATAGGCCTCCACTCTCTTCTGTATGTCCTTAACCCATCTACCCTCAATTAATATTGCCTTCCAGTTCCACATTCAACACACCATTACTTTAAAAGAGAATATCATTCTTGAAATACTCTGCTGCCTTTTATGATAGCAGGGAATGTGTGGAGCAAGTCTTTTTCTTTCTCCCTTTTCATCTCTCCTCATGAAATCCTCATTAATCATTATTAGAGCCAGTCAGAAATTTTCAGACATTTTTAAAGTGCTAATTTGTCACAAGTGAGGTTGCATGACAAAGGGTCAGTTCTGCCGATTTCTCAGCCCAAAGAAGCCCCTATGTGTATATCTCTATAGGTAGGCTCTATCTCTAGAGGCTCTGCCAGGAGGTGGGAGTTGGTTTTGGAGAAATACCAGGATGCTTGCCCTGTGCTCCTCTCTTTCCCTGACACGTACTACTGCTCGCTATCAGAGTCAGGATGATGAACTAGATTGACCTTGCCTTATACTATCTATAATCTCTCCATGTTATTTTAATATTAAATGAGGTGCAGTTCATCTCAGAAACGAGGCAGTCGTTTGCCATAATAAGGCCTATTATTTGCACAGGAATTAGATCAGTTAGGTCCTAAGGATGATTTCGAACCCAAGGACAGTTAGTGCCTGATTACAAGTAGAGCTAACAGTGTTCAAGTGACTGAAATTCAGGTTCCTGGCACCAGTTTCATTAGCTGGTTCACCCTCAGTAGGATCTTTCTCTTACTACACTTCTGCACAGCATTCCCTTTTCTGCCTAGTACCCTTTGACCTCCAGGTGGGCAGCGAGTAAAGGGTCAGTACACAAGTCCTGCTTAAGATCACAGGGTTATTTTACTTTTCCTGTGGTGGATGAAGTGCTTCAGCAGTCCCGCCAAGCAGAAGGAAGAGCTGCAAAACTACACTGGAACATCACGAATCAACCACAACCCATGTTTGTCACCCTTTAAAGGGCAACTACCCACTGACCCCATAGCAACAAGAATCCCCCTTTCCCCATTTTCAAGAAGTAGCTTTTCTTGCTTAAAAAAGCCAAAACCCAAACCCATGAGTTTCTGAGAAACAGTTTCTCAATTCAGAGCATTCACAGGCTTACAGAGTTTCCAAGCCTGGCATTGGCAAAAAGGCTGCATCCTCCAACATTAAAACCAGGATTCATTCTGGCTTTATTCAGAGTCATTCAGAAGTTTACTGACCACACACTTACTAAGTGTTACACATGAACTAGTTCATAAGAAGATATTCAGTTCCAGAAGTCAAGCATCTGCAGTTTCTTGAGATTTTTCTTGTAACCTGCCACTTACACACATTTACTAGAGTGAAGCTGTGAACTCAGGAAAATTACATAGAATAAACAAACCCCTCTGAATAGCAGTCAGTCTGTGAAAGAGGAGGTAGCATTGTAAATCAACTCCCAAAACCCCCTGTTTTCCTGCAAGACGACAGTGTGAAACAACCATTTCAAAAGAGTATCAATTAATCTCTCTAAGGGACTACTAAAACAACAAGAAGTAGGTTCTAAAGTTGAGTGTCAGCTCCAGTGTACCTACCTTCCTGCTCGTATAGCAGAAGACACATACGGTCAATATATGTAACCAAACCCAGCTGATCTCGGAAGACAGATGCAACAAATGTGTGGGTGGCAGGACAATTCACAACTGGCAGCCACAAGACCAGATCTTGCCTAATGCAACTTTTCTGTTCAACCTGACTTCAGAAAAAACAACCCCAAAACACAAACAAAAAACCCAAAGAAACCAAACACCGCCCCTCACCACCATCACTTAATGTCTAGATGACCACCTTCTTGGGCTGTCCTTCCCTCCTGATGCTCTGCACCCACTATAGTACACAAGGTACAATCCTGTCATCGTTTTACTCTTTGAGCCTGTTCAATACACCTTTCTCCTTCCCCTCTTGAGATGCTTTTGTCAAAAAAGGCAAGCAGCCACATGCCTTTTGTGGCACCAGAGTGCTGCCAGCTCTTGGGCCACCTCCTCTGTCCCCTCTCCTCAGCTCACAAAGAATGGCTTTCCACAGATTGGGAAGGCCTTGCTAAACAAAACCACATAAACCCCCTAAAACTTACAAGAATATATCATATGCTAACAAAAGGTACTACCATGGTTCAGCCACGTACCTTAAATCTGTGACAGGCAAAGCTTAATAAGCAAACTGTTTTGGAATATTCATTAATCCACATCAGCATGCTTTCAAGATGGCCCTTTTTGTAATGAGGACATGCCACAGCTGAAGCCCAGAGCATTCACAAAAGTACATATCCCAGCAACAAGATGCTTTATCCCTTCCTGAAGCTGTTGGCTTATTTAATTTCTATAGCCTCAGGAGAACTACATGCAGACAGAGGCAGGACCTCAAACTTCTCTCCAGCACTAGTTGCTACACAGGAAGCAAAAAGAGGAAAAGAAAAAAAAGCTAGATGTCAAGTAGCTTTACCTGTCCAGGCACTGCTCCGGCAGTCCTACAAGGCTGTTGTTACAAAATCCTGAGGTCTGTTAAAGCAGCTCCACGAGACACCAAAGCGTCAGAAAGCAACTTGGAGAGTGCAAACTTGGAAGTGCCTTTCCCCACAGTCTTGGTCTCGGATCTCTTCGCTCTTACCTTTTGAAGCGGCACCCCAAAGTTTAGTTAATTCTCTATTATGCCCCAGAATAAGTCAGCAGAGAAAAGGAAAACACCTCCACAGGGTCAGCGAGGGAAGGAAACAGAGCCTTCTCCTTTCTGCCCTCGTCCCCATCACACGTGCACGGGCTCACAAAGCTACACAAAACCTAACTAGTTACGCACTAGCAACCCACAGCACAAGCATTAGCGACACTTTAAGACTGTACACTATGCCATCTTTAAATCAAGAAATATAGAAAAGGAGGATAAAGAAATGAGGTCAGAAGTTTGGTTAGTGGGGTTTGCTTTTTTTTTTTTTAGGAAACTGCATTTTATCCCATTACATTTACCTCCTTCTAGAATGCTCCCTGCAAAGAAAGCCGTTTTGTCACAGGCTGCTCTTTAACCTACTCTGCTGGAGCAAACCTGCTCAGCCTTTCTGTGTTTTCAGGATGAGGAAAACCAGCATAACCTCATAGGACAGACCCAACAGCAACAGAAACTCTGCTGGCAACACAATAAAGTAACTGCTAGCAAATGGCTACAGGTAGTTTCCTAGGAAAGCAGCCAAAAACTCAGTAAGCCCCCTGCTAACTCTGTAAGAAAAAATACTTGACAATAAGCATCAGAAGAAAAGCACTGTCACTTAACCTTGCTGTTCCACATCCATGGTCCAAGGGCTTCCCGGGAGCGCACCCTCGCCAGAAGGCATGCAGCCCTTCCAGCAGGAATTATAAACCACAGCCAGGTATCCCAGCAGGGCACGCTGCTTTAAAGGAACAGTGCCAGAAAAACTGGCCTTGGAGGCTGCTCAAAAGTTTTCTAGGGGCTTTCTGCTCTAAGGTAGCTAATCCTAGACTTAACAAGCTCTGAAACTACCCAGCTAAATTTGTCTGATAGCCAACATAAAGCAAGCCATTCTTTTAAATAACATCAGGCCAACATGTTTTGTGCAGCACCCTGGTTTATCAGTATTTGCAATGTAAGCCTCTCTATCCTATAGCTTTCCCTATGTCCCGGGATCCCTGTGCCTCTGCTGAGTTCATCACAGGGTCGGGGCCTCAATGAGATTCTGGATTTTATGAGTTCTTTTTTTCATACAAAAAAAACCCTGAACTGCTTGGCAGTTCCTCCATGAGATGAGGCATCTGCCCTTGTTTCTGCTGCTCTTCTCGCTCCGCTTACCAGCGAAGTCAGAAATCCTCAATAGCAAAAATTAAAACAAGAAGCAGGGCAAGCACAGCATGCCAGTCATAATAAGGAGCTGTTTCAACAATCCTATTATCATACACAGGACAGTGTTTCTGAAATGAAATAAAATTAAAGCTCACTAAGTGACAATAGTGTGCTTGTCTATCATTTACAAACTCAAGAACTTAAACCCAAAAGTATTGTTAAAAAGGAATGAAAAAAGACATCCGCTCCAAGCACAGATCTCACAGCTTCAAAACAAAAAAGAATCAAGAGTATCCACAATATCTAGAAAGTTTTTTTATCACCAGTACGTTCCTCACAGGAAAGGTTCAGATACTGATGTTATGGATAGCACTGTGCAATTCTAATATACTGACACACAAAAGGCAATTAAAAGTTAAAAAAACCCAGAAAACACTCAAAAAAGAAGGAATTATGTGAGAAAATAATGTTATAACTAGTCAGGTTTAAATGAAATGAATACACAGAAGATAATGTTATAACTGATCAGCTTTAAAGGAAATGAATGCAGAGCATTCAGATGGCAATCTTTACATGAATCCTTAAACCCAGCTTTTTTCCGTTAGCCTCTATTCCTTCTCTGAAGCTGGTCTCATCCCAAAAGCCAACAGGCTTTTTTAACTCCATAGTAACTAACTCCAGCAATCCCTGTCCAAGTTCTTAGGCCTGACCGTTTGAGAGTTTGTACGGAACGCCATGCTTTAGCAACCAGCAATAAATCAGAAGCAAGCTTTAGGTCCGCTGTTTATTTGAAGCACCCTTATCATGAGGAAATATTTCTGGTAATATTTCCTTTTCTTCCTTTGTACTGCTCACTTACTGCTTTATAGATTTCCCTGTACTGGTTTATAGCTTTCCCTATACTCTCTCCCCTATTTGTGTGTATTTCAAACGCTGTCATATACTTGAAGTACTTCATCGTAACGATGCAGAACTTCACTTTGCTGGAACGTTGAAACGTCTGACTTGAACCTGACCTGCCCTGGCAGTGGATTGCAGCTTGCGGCAGCCCACATGAAACCAGCTGAAGATCTCCGTCTGCTTAAAAGCGAAGAAGGGCTGCTTTGGAGAGCGCTACCCCAGATAACCCCCAAACCCACAGTCCGGGTGGGAAGTGAATGAACGTGGTGCTGAGTCACTTTTCGCTTTCACTGCTGCGAACAGGTAACAAATCCACAGCAGCCAATTTGGATACTCAGCAGCGAAACTTGTGTAAGGGTGAAAATACTCCTCCTTCTCTGACGCCGTTCTCCTCCTCCTCCCGTGCAAACTGTTACTGCTGTGATGGGGACGACACTGGAAACTTGCACTTTTTGGAGCCAGGGCCAGAGCACCTCCCTTTGCGGGACAGCCAGCCTGCAGCACCTGGGGAGCCAGGGGCTGGTAGGAACTCATCGCCCACAGCTGGCAGCACCCTGGGCCCCGTCTGCCGGGGAACAAGCACCTGGGGGCCAGGGATGCCTCTGAGCCACAGCTGGAAAAAGTCTGCACCCTGATGGAAGAAAGGGAAGAATTTGGTTGGGGCGAGTGCTGTGGCCCTACAGGGAGGCTGTGGCTTGCGAGCAGAGGGCAGGGAGACAGAGCGTGAAGTGTGAGGGATGGAGCAGCCCACCCTGCAGAAGGGCTGGTGCTGCCCACACAAGGGTGGGCTGTCAGCAGCCTCATGCTGCCATGCTGTAGGGTGCTTCCTTGGGTGATATCCAGAATGGGTTTGAATAAATTTAAAAAAAACCATTGAATAAATACCAGTGGTAAACAGTGTGTTCTTCCAGAGCGTGTTCTGGATTTTAAGCCGTTTTGCTGAAATTTGAAATTTACTTTGCTTCTTCAGTCAAGTTCATGAAACTAATTTATTACTGCTTCTGCTGGAATCGCTTCAGAGATTCTGTTCATTTTAGAGAATAACAAAAATGAGAAAACCCCTTAGAATTACGAAAAGGAAATTTATGAAACGCAGTATTTTAATTAGCAATAAAGTTGCTTGTTGCAGGGTACCAAGATCTCTTAAAATCCTAACAGCCTAGATTTTAAAATAAAAGCATTTAGAATGGGGTAACAGTATGTTAGTCTTCCCCTTCTGCCCTTTCGGTATATTTGGAACCACGTTTGAAACGATAAGGGAGAAGTATTTTCTTTCAGTACTTTTAACAGTCTGATGTTTTATCTGAATTGGAAATTGCATTTGGTTTCTGGCTTCTTTTTTTCTAGTCTTTACTGTGGCTGCATCTGCTGAAACTGGGGGTGTAAGAGAGGGAGAAGTGTGATTTACACTGGTGGAGCTTACTGCTGAACTCACTGGTGTTACTTGCATGAGGTAAAGCTAAGCACACATATATGCCTCATGACTGGGACAGAGTATGAGTATATGCCTCAAGCCTGGGATTTTTCCATTAGCCATTTAGATCTGCTGATATTTTGGATCACTAGTTCCTCTTCTCTTTTCATTTTTTTCAAAGCTTAAAGAGCCTTTATATATCGTCCTGACAAATTCAGCTTTTCTATCTGATTATTTATATCCTGTTTTTCTTTCATCCTTTTGTTTTCTGATGCTTTTGTTTCAAGCATTTTACTGTCTTACTTCTGTTCTTCATTTTTGTTCTGTTTTGAAATCCTCACATTTAGGTTTCATTCTAATTCTTCTTCTAACACTAATACCTCACAGATCTTTTCTCCTCCCAGTGCATATTATCTGTCTTTCTCAGTAGATAACACATATGCTCTCTCTATCCTTCTTCCAGATATTAGCACTTTTATTCTTGATTTCTAAGTGGCAATAGAAGTGATTAATTCTATGCAACTTTTTGTGATCACAAAGTTGACAAAAAAGAGCTCTTACAAGCTAGGTTTGTCTGTGAAACCTTATGCTTAATATGAAATGAACTCTTCTCTGCTGCAATCTACCAGGCTATTGAAAGATGTTGGGAGGATGGACAAAAGAATTTGGTGATGGCTCTCTTAAAAGCAGAAGACATCTTCCCAGCGTCAACCATGGGGTTGCTGCTAATGGCACTGGCTCCCTCATAACCAGCCACACATTGTGCATGTCCAAATGCCAGACCTGGAGCTTTGAGTGATCTGTGAATTTATGGAGCTTTTTTTTTATTACTGAAGATTGTCCCTCCTGAGAAAAAGAGATGGGTATTTATTTCTTTCAAAGTCTCAAATCAGAGATTCTCCTCTGTGTTTCTCATTTCTCAAATCTATAGGGAAGCCAATAGCTCTAGGCTGATAACTTTATGCATTCATATTTTATGGCACTGAATATAGGCTGGAAAGTGATAAAAACAGAGCTCTGAAAATCAGCTTCTTCCTTTTACTATTGAATCAAAGTAATTCCACAAAGACAGAAAACCTCTTTTAGTGCTTTCTGGGACTCTGTCATATTTACTGAGGAGGTCTTCCGCCACTCTGGAAACTGGACTTCTGAAAATGTGCTGAAAATTTTGGCTGCTAGAGTTGTTTAGGAGAACAAGAGATTCTCAGATTTCTGAAATTTTAGATGACAAGAATCATGTCTATCTCCATGGCTACCAGATCAGTTCGTGAGCATCCTGGCAGATTTCTGGTAGCCATTTCAGAAGGTTTCATAGATAAACTGCTGAGTGAAAAGACTACTGCAGCCATGCAGGCTTGCTGGTGAGACCATCGGTCAGCAAGGAGGACATGTTACAGCACCACCTTGCTATTTGACCTTGTTAAACTTGCTGGTGTCAGGGCTAGAGATCAACAAAGAGGCCCATTTAGCATCTTGGGATCTGGCAATCATGGGCCTGTCTACATCTCTCTGAAATCTGGACTTCTGATGTGCAAATACTTCACTACAGGAAGAGGAGAATTGGTGGTGCCACTGAAGGCAAGGCTTCAAGGATGTGTCTGCTTCTAGGAGCATCTTTGGATGTTTACAGAGGCACACAGGACACAAAAGGAGAGACTTTTTGAAAGGTTCTGCACTTGGGTGTGCTATCTGCCCTAGGTCGCACATTTTTCCCACGTGTCTCCCTTCTTGCTACGTGCTCTACATTTTCTTATTCTACATTATTAACAAATTAACCTCAGCTTCGCTTCTTTAATACTAAATTTTAGTTCTCTCTTCAATCGTATATCTTCAATGCGTCTTGGATGCTCCACACTACACCTAAGAGACAAACTACTTGAAAAAAGGATGGGGAGAGAGGCACAAATACTGTCTTAAAGATATTCTATACTGTCTTAAAGATATCCTAAAATACATAACACTAGCACGCAGCGCACATGCATTAGATACATCATACAATATGACTTTTCAGGTAAGGCGTTCTGAGCTTTTGGAGGTTTGTTAATCCTGTAAATAACTGTAGATGGAAAATCACTTAAATGTGTCAGTATCTGAAAAGTGGGGGTTAAAAGATTTATGCATGTTCACAGCTGAGGTCTGGTAGCAGAGAAACAACAGTTAATAATTTCACTGGCAGATTCTGTCTAGTTTAGCTACAGTGGTTTAAGACCTTACTGTCCCAGCAGTTGCACTGCTTAAGAAGTGACAGAATGGGATGTGTGATCACTTCCTGGGCCACAGCTTTGTTTACTGATTTAAAGTATTAAACATGCTGTGCTGTGCTGAGCAGCCAGGGTGAGGTGAAAGGAGGTGGAAGGAGACATACCGGGGCACCCACACCCATTGCTGTCTGATCCTTCTGTTACAGAGGGGGAGATGCCAGCTGGCAGTGGAAGGTTTGCTCACCCAGAGACGACGGTATTGCCTCACATCACTGCAGCAAGGTTGGGTCTTCAGGCTTCCAGATCGTGCAGTTTAGTTCAAAACTACCCTCCCTCTCGGACTCTGTGTTTGGTTGAGTTAATCTAAACCGACAGTGACTAAAGATCTCAAGGTGGTGATGATGCATACAGCAATGCCAATAAATACTGTTGTATCATGAAAGTATATATAACACAGGTAAAAGATGTGTTTTGTTTTAGTTATATACTTCAGTGAGAAATTATAAGAAAACAACTATCTCACACTGTAAGTGATACCACTTTTAGGTTTATTTGCCTAGCTATGCAATTCCTGATGGTAAATCATGGTGCCAGTGATGCAGAACTGAGAAGAGGTTACCTATCAAGAGTTTACCAATCCTCAGTTTCAGATGGATTATTAAACTCGTATTTCTACTTTGTCAAGTTCGGTTAACAGCTTAAAACTTATGCGTGCATTAAGTAGTCCATTTTCACTGTTCTGCATAATCTTAGCCATAACTTCCTTAAGTGAGCAGGTAATTGATCACAGCTTTCCTAGTGCTGCAAATCCTTACATGTTGGAGTAAGCTTACATACTGACCTGCGTAAGATCAGTGTGTCTGAGCAGCAACTGATCAGCAACCGTGGCTTAAGCAGTTGTCGCTCCCTACATTATGCTGTGCAAGTATTCCTGTGGCTATTCACCAAATGAGAACTCATCTCTCAGAGAAATAACCCATTAGTACTTTGTTGCCTATTTGTTTTTCCTGGGATATTTTTCAGGTTGTTTGTCATTTCCCTGGTGTGGTTCATTGCACAGCTTCATAAATGCTTAAGTGCTACAGCTCTGAATGTCCAACCCCAAGACAATCTAAATGGCTTTATAAGGATATTTAAGTGCCTCTTCCTGTTAAGTCGCCTTTATCTGCATCTATCTACAGTACCTATTAGAATCAGTTTGGCATGTTGCAAGTTTTCTCCACTCCTTAGGGCTCTGCATGTGATAACTGCTTGTCTTTCTGTCCCACAAGGCTAATGTCCTTCTCATGTCTTCCTCTGCAAACACTCACCTCTACCTTGCAGGTACCAACTAACAATTTCACTCCCATAGTCCAAATGATGTAACATAATAAAGCTAAATTTGTTTGAAAATGATGGCCACTGTACTCTGTTGAAGGGATGCAACTTCTATTACAGCACTGAAAAAGGGATCAGATATCCAAAACCAGTTGTTTCTTTTTATCCCAGCTCTGTCAGCTAGTCTAATAATGATGCTTCTCTTTTCAAACGCTGCTTCTGCTTCCTTGGTGGGCCTCCACGTGAATGGAGCATGGCTGGGAGCTAGTTCAGGGCGGCAGGCATCTGAGTTGGGAGAAGGCAAGCCAGTGATGGACCAGAAGCCGCTTCCACCCACTGACGGAGGACTCGGCCTCCGGCTGCTGCTCGGTGGCAGGTCTGTGTTTTCTCAGCCCCGGTCAGTTTTCTTACGCTGTCCCTTCTGCTGCGCTACCCAGCTAACAACCTGGTAACCGCAACAACAAAAAAAGACGATTTCTTAGCTGAATCAGGTTCCTACTCAGATCCTGTTGTGGCCGTGCCCTGGGGTATGGCAGAGAAGGCGATACAAAAGCAGGGGATGCCTCTGCTTGCCCTGGCACAGGGCCGCTGAAAACTGGACCAATCCAAAGTACTTGGTACCTCTCTTAGTTTGAGTTACTGTGTCCAAAAGGCTCAGTAGACAAACACTTCCTATTTCCCGATTTGTGACATATCTAAATAGTTACACTGGCTAAATTTACAAGTGGAGGAGCAGTTTTGATGGCTTATTTTTCCTGTTCCCTAGAATGAAGAATACAGCAAAATGTCAACTCTTCCTGGTAAAACTGTCTGAACTTCAGCTTTTGACAGTGTAACAGCCTATTGTGGTATGAATATTTTACATTCGTAGCCAACATGCAAAGTCTCTGAGCACAGATCAGATTTTCAGTAATACAGTTATCTGTCTTCTGGCCACAGTTCATCAAAGTGCCCTGTCCCTCAAGATGTAATCAAACAGGAGTTCAACTTCTTTCTTATTCTAAAGGTAAAGAAAATATTCGTGGGACGTATCTTAGTTCTGTTCCTTTTTTCCCTCTCTTAAAGTAACAAGCACATTTTTATTTCGTAGCAACTTTCATTTTACAGTAGTAACTCTATATAGGAAAGTTTACAAAACACACTCTGTACAGTATCTCTAGTTAGATCAGAATTAACATTATTTAAATATGGAAGCGTATTTAATCTGTGCAAAGTTAAAGCTCATATTTAAGTAATAAGAAAATGTCACAAGCCGGGAACAACAAGCTAGCCATGCAATTAGACCTTTGAATAAAAAAACCACTGAGATGAATGAGAATTGAGGCGATGCTCATGCTGTAACACTAGTCTTAATTGTGCACCATTTGTGTCAAGGGAGAAGAATAAATTGTGAGTCAAATCAAGATCAGTCCCACAGACCTTAACCTTATTCCCACTGAAAGTCTGAAGCTAATGTGAGCAGGTAGCGGGGTCAAACTTGTAAAGTGAAATCTTGAACACATTAAGTTAATGGGACTTGTTATAGAATATGATTTTCTCCCTTACTGTCCTACTGTAGATTTAAAAGGATGATACTACAAAAATTCTCCAAACATTATCTTCACAAGCAGATGGTCTAGAATTTCTTTTAATAAATTAAAACTTGCATTCTGAAAAAAAACCCAGAAAAATCTTAAGTGCTTAAATTGATAGGTTTTCTTATATCCAGGTTTATTTTGGTTTTGATTATTGCTGACCTACTGAGTACAGCAACATCTCCATGCTCAAATAATCTTGACAGATGATCTAAAATAAAGTAGTTCTGCTGCTCATGCACTAGGAGGATTTTCCTAACTATTAAAAAGTATTATATCATGCCTCATGCAAACTGATTAAGTGCTATATATGATCATTCAGATGTGTAACCTTAGTTCCTCCTCTCATCCTAAAGCTAACTACTCCTGTGTCACAGCTGACAGCTTTGTAAAATGTACTTTGGGCCAGCTTACCCATGCCATGGTCTTTATACCCTTAAATTGCATGTGATCATATAACAAACAATGAAATAAGAGCTTTTTTTAAAGGCTGACTTCACAGTTAGTACCATAAACATAGCTCCAGTGTTCAACATTCCCATTCAATTGTGATTGTCCAAATGTCAGTCTGAAATCTATGATTTTGTGTTTTTCTCATACATCTCTATTTTTACACAGCTTCTACATAACTACATTATTAGAGGGCCTCCCTTAAATATTACACAATGATCAAAGAGTCTTGCTTTTTTAAGAACACCAAAACAAGCCTCCTGGGTCATAGCAAAGGTCCGTCCCGTTGAGTATCCTTTCTTCTAGCGAGGCCTAAAGCAGGCGCTCAGTGGAGAACCAGGCAAACGGGTTTCTTGAATTCTGTCTCTCTCAGCCTCCTACAAATGGTTTGTGATTCAAGGACCTCCTGAGCTAGGGACGTTAAAGAGTATTTCCACTCGTAGGTTTTTCTTCTTTTCTTCCTAAGTACGTAAATTCAGTGATTTGATAGTATGTTATCTGGGGATTTTTTTGGCATGGTATTGAAACGTGAGCAAAGAACTTTTTCAAAAGAAACAGAGAAGGGAAGAATGGAGTTTGCATTCGTGTTGCCAACGTCATTGCTTTTGTCTCTCGCAAGAGCAGTTCCACTGACGATGCCTTGCTGCTCCAGAAGTCCCTTATTTCTGAATTTCATGCTGCTGGCTGACACCTTGTAGGCTCCGGAGGAACACAGGTGTCTTGGATATGGAAACCAAGGTTGTCATTCGAGGAAGCAGGCTTTCTTTACCAGTATGGGGCCCTTGAACTTGGCTCAGTGTTCAGTGGCGAGCCCCCGCTGCCTGTGGAGCACGGGGAGAAGTACTCATGGCAACCCGTGTTGCTAGGCAGATGGATGATTGTGTTTTGTTCCTGCCACCGTGTTCTCAGGGATCCTGGCTTCACTTTGAGATATAATTAATGGTAATAAAGTCTGAAGGTTAAAATACGCGGATCTCCAGGGCCATTTCTGTGCCTGGGTGGGATGGAGAACAGCATCCTGGCGCTTACATGTAACAGCGAGAGGTTTTTTCTGCTGCAGCTCTTCAGGCATAGTCCCCGAGGCCGAGTGCTGCCAGTAGCTCCTTGACATTGAGGAATATTGCTGAGGGAAAGAAATGCTTCCTTTTTTCTAGTAACTCATTTTTAATGCTCAGTCACTTTTCCTCAAATGCAGCTTTGCTGAAGCTGGACTGGAGCAGCTAAAGATCCATCGGATTGCAGCTGTGTATGAGCAGCAAGAAATATGTGCCAGGACACTTCCAAAGCCATCCCGTGGACCAAGAAGGATTTGAGATGCTGTTATTATAAGTGGTCTTCAAACCTATTTTTCCCTCTTCTTTCCTTCTGAGTTTTACATACAGACTCAGCCAAACAACCACTGAGCCTTCTCCCTCTAAAAGAACATCTCACCCTTCCTGCCTTCCTCGCTTCTAATTGCAAGGCCCAGCTTCCTGGCTGTGCTGATTCAGACACTTGTCAGACCCTTTACCAAATTTCTTAATACGGCAGAAAATTATTCACTTTTTGATGGATTGTTTTTTTACTACTTCAGTGACTGACATCTGCTCTCAATGAACGGCAGAGCCAGCACAAGGTAGAAGGATGTGCAGCCAGCAGCAGAGAAGGAAGGGCAAGGCTTGAAGAAAGAGCTGGATCCTCCCCTTTCAGCATCGGTGAACTCCACATATCTCAAGGAATAATACCCTGACATTTTATTTAAGAGATCAGATTTTGGGCTTCTAGATTTATTACCTGTATGAAAAATCAAGGATCTCCCTTGCCAATTTATGTGCTTTTTGCTGTTCTGTAGGCCAGAGCAGGAAAACTTTTATTTTTTAAAAGGAAAACCAAAGGATGATAGATAACGTCAATACGAAAATACCAGCAGCCTGGAAGAGGTCAATGGTAGAGCCAATAATAGTGGGCATGCCTATCTGTCTGTCTCTACCCACTCTGTTAGGCTGCTCTTCAGCTGGTCCAAGCACAGGATCAAAGCCTGCAGTAACAAAGAGAACAAGCCAGAAGAGAAGCTGTCTTCCCTCCCACACATCAAGGAACGAGGTAGCTGCTTTCAGTGTAATTTACCCAAAATCTGAGATACAGCATAGGCAAGGAATGATGGAGTCTTTTTCTCATTTTTATCTGGTTGCTGTGTATCATTTGGGTGAGCAGATAATGTTCAGATAATACTCTGTTTTGAAGAAGCTGTTTCTGAGTCACTTGGATCAGCTGCTGATGCCAGAGGAAGAGTGGAATGAAGATGCCAAATCCACTTGGGTCATTCGTGTCATATTGGTGACAAAAGGTGCTGTGACATGGGAGCCCCTCCTGAGTGGTGGGGCTGTACCCATTAGCTACGTCCTGCCGCAGGATCATAGCTGCTCATTTGCTTTCTCTGTGAAGGGCAAATGAATGTGCTTCCTCGTGCCTTCAGTTGTGTGGTCCCCAGGGACCCGCGGAGGGAGTTCCACACTGAAGGTCTCCAGCAAGTGTCTGGAGCAAAGACGTGTCCAAATGCTGCGACTCTGAAGCCATGGGGGACACACATGCTGCTTTGTAGGACGTTGCTACACCTCCTTGAACAACTCTGTCTTTTATATTGCTTCTCCCTTTATGGAGCTGCTTTTTACTGCTGAACAAAATTTCTGAACATATGCACGGAAAACAGACAAAATGTGTGATAGAACCCTGATAGCTGAGAGGAATGTATGTGATGAAATTAGGTGCAGAGGCACATCTATTAGATTTCAGTGGATTCAGGCTTTATGTCAACAGTGCTGGTTTCTTCCATATTTTTCCCTGAGATATTTTTTGACATTTTTTTAAATGAAAAATTACAAGTTTAAAAGGGTATGTTCTCTTCAGAGGAGCTCTTTAAAGATCTTGCATGCAGCAGCTGATATTTCAAGCTGTTGAATTAGTAATTCTGGGTTTCCTTTTGTACTTGTCTGTGCCAAAATGCGATTAGTTGTTTCAGCCCACTCATACCCTTGGTTTGAGATGTCTGTGCGTTAAGTTAGAAGGGAAACAGTTATGTGGTTCAGGTCCAATATTTGATCTCCATTATAATTGTTAACATTTTTTTTCCTACATAGATTTTTCAAGATATGTTGCCAGGAAATCTTAAAGCAGTGAGTTCTCATTTTGAAGTGCATTCTCATTCCATATTTTGTTCTGCTGCGGGAGACAGGGAAGACACCAAAGCACTGTGTGTCAGGAATTGGGGAAAGAAGTGGAAACGCGTGCTGACACTTGGCTGCAAGCTCCTGAAAGCAAAAGGAAACTCCAGGCTGGCGCAGATGATGCAAGCGAAGCACTTTGATTTACAGTCATTGTCCTGAGTGGACTCTCAACAACATGGGCAGGGCAGGGCAGCGCAAAATACTGTTTGCTGAAATTAGTATTAGCTGTAAGTCACAAAAGATTCTGCAGTTAGGCTGAAGGTATCACACTTAACAAGTACAAACATGCAGGATTTGACCAACACTTTGATATACTTGGAACAACGCTCTCCCCGAGGAGCTGTTGTAGCAGCTCCTGAGGGCCGGAGTCAGCTGCTCCAACGGGACGTAGCCATTGTGGCATGCACAAGGTGTCAGAGCTGTTACGTACTTCACGATTTCCCCTTTCCTGATCGGCTTTTAGACACGGCTTTCGTTACCACCCCTCTTGGAGGAAACAAAGACAAGTGCGTGTCAAAGAGGAAAGGGCGGTGAGGAAAGCCAAGCGCAAGCCCTGGTGAAATTGCTGGGAAGATGCTAAAGGCAGCGGCCGAGTTACTGTCTTATCACGTCACATTTGCAGTGACTCACTTCAATTCAGAGGCGACTGTAAAAACACAAGACTCTCAATAAATCTGCACAATAGGCAATATTTGCATCTATTTTAAAGCTGAATGTTGTTCATATTTTGGGTACGGATTTGGCATGAAAACACAAATGACTAGAATAGAATTTTTTAAACCTTTTATTAGGGAAATATTGTAAACACTTTGAATTAGTGTAGCATTTGTAGAAGAGCTGTAAATGTCCTACAATGAATCAGGTGATCTGGAAAACAACTTAAGAAATCTAATGCTGGGCACAGTATCCAAGAACATGAAATTCCACATTTGAGGTAGGGGAGGGAAGACACAAGAAAGCTCTGCCAAAACAACATATATCACCCTTTTCTTCAGTTTCAAACATGTGACTGATCCACCACCATAGATCTACAGCCAGGAAAGACAAAGGTTTTCTGGATGGAGGGGCTGAGGGAATGAGAAATGGGATCCCTGTAAGACTGAAAGATAAGGGCCTTTGCTTCTGCTGCTGCATCCTCCAACTTCAGCTGCCGTGCTGTTCTCACCAAAACTTCTGTTACCAATTTGAGAGGAAGCAAATCCATGCTACTCCCCTAGTCAAACATGTAATTTGAAATATCTAGTCACTTTAATAAACTGTTCAAGTCCGTAGAGAAGCTTTCAGAGGGATCAGCTTTGTTAGAGAGCATAATCAGCTGTTTTTCCAACAGAGTAAAGATGTATTGGCTTGGGTACCTATTATACCCTCTTTTCTCTGAGCCACGTTCAATAAAAACACAGAAATAAATGGCTAAAAGGCAAACAGCAAATGTTACAATGTTATTAAGAAGTGATACTCGTAAAGCGAAGAACCTCTGCTTGGCTTCAATGCGCTTCTTGAAATTTCAGGCTCCCACAAATACTGCGCACGCCGTAACTGTTCGCCTGGGAGGTGGGGATGAGCGCAAGGAGGAGCCATCCACGCCGGCTCCGCAGAAATTTAACATCCGACAAACAAGCACCTGCTGCGGGGAGGACAAGGTTTTAGTTCCAGGAATTTCATAAATATTTATTTTCTACGAATACATGGTTGCATCTTGCTGGAATATTTATATTTTCTCTACTTTCACAGTTGTTTCAGAGTCAGAAGAACCAGGCATCGCAAACGTGTCTGCTAACGCACACAGCTGAATTTAAACGGCACAGTTCTGGTTAATATCGCTGAGACAGAATATTTCAGCTGTTTCAGCGCAATGGCAGTGAGAACAAAATGTGCCTTCGCTTTCTAAAGCTCAGACACACGGAGATCTCTGGGGTAGCTCGGAAAGCTCCATTTTTAAGAGAAACGGAGTGCCGGGAGGTTTCAGGGGCTCGCAGGGCCCACGGCGCTTCGCTCCCCTCCTCCATCCCTTCGGCGCAGCGGCGAGCGAGGCCCCGAACCCCGGCGAGACCCCGGCCTCCGCGCTGCGGGCCAGACCTCGGGCCTGGCGACGCTGCGGGGGGAACCGCGGCCCCCTGCCCGCTGTGGCGACTTCCATCGCCCCCCCCCCCC
>Ga0065711_1006299_pt1 | contig 20495 bp, 29 predicted proteins | sample Hoacrofraction12_FD_59098 | JGI IMG/M metagenome (GOLD analysis project Ga0065711, IMG submission 59098) | Hoatzin crop microbial communities from Cojedes, Venezuela - Epithelial fraction 12 v2 (version 2) | ecosystem: Host-associated > Birds > Digestive system > Esophagus > Crop | place...
GCTGTGGAGTCTCCTTCTCTGGAGATATTCCAGACCCGCCTGGACACGGTGCTGTGCAGCCTGCTCTGGGTGACCCTGCTTGGGCAGGGGGTTGGGCTGGGCGACCACAGAGGTCCCTGCCAACCCTGCCATGCTGTGATTCTGTGATTCTGTGATGCTGCTGTCCAGCTGCCCCGAGGGCAGTTTGTTGGAGCCCCTCTCTCTCAGTACCACCACATCTGGTGCCTCTGTTTAGACGCTGGGCCAAGCGTACGGAGACCGCAGGGGGATGAGGGGCGGAAAGGGCTGACCGCATCTCCTTCCGCACGGTGAGAAGAGCAACCTGTACGTCCTGTCCATCTCCTCGCACGAAGAGGAGTGTCGGGCCCCTGCCTGGATGGGCAGGGTCAGGCAACCAGGCACTTCCTACCCAAAACGTCGAGAAGCAGCTAGGTGATGCGGAGGTGTCCCTGCCCGTGGCAGGAGGCTTGGAGCCAGACGGTCGGTGAGGTCCCTTCCAGCCCAGCCCACGCTGTTGATTCTGTGTATCCCGCCTGCAGGGATGGGGAGGCGTGCTCTGTCTGGGGGGGCGAAATTATCTCGAGTGACCGCTTCCCCTTTCCCAGGAAAAGATGCTCAGCCTGCGTGGGTAACCTGAACTCCAGAGATGCTGTGCTTGATGGGAGCCAGAGGTGTGGTTGCACAGCCAAACGCTGAATGAGAGTAGGCTCTTTGCGAGGCTCTCCTGGCGAACTCTACCTTTCACAGAATCCCAGCATGGTGGGGGTTGGCAGGGCCCTCTGTGGGTCACCCAGCCCAACCCCCTGCAGAAGCAGGGTCACCCAGAGCAGGCTGCACAGCACCGCGTCCAGACAGGGCTTGAATATCTCCAGAGAAGGAGACACCTTTCTGTGATCCTCGTCTAAAACGCAGCCAGGCGCCTAGCCCTTGTGGCCAGAGGTGCTTGCGCTGCCTGAGCTGGCCTGCAGACTCCTGTGGCCAGCTGGGGAGGCTAGCAGAGACACACGGGAGGCGATGCACTGGAGTTAACTGGTGGCAGTAGCGGCGCTCACAAAGCCAGTAGGACAGGCCGGCTAACTTCGATGTTTCCTGCAAAGGCCTTGGACAGTCAGACGTGCTCTGAGTGTCCAAAATCAGGTGTCGGGGATCCACCTTGATCTGTCTCTAGAGTTAAAGCGGGCTGAGATCCTCCAGGTGCGTGTCGCCTGGACACCTCTGCGCTTGGCATCGCTGTGAAAGCGCAACCCTCGTGAGAAGCATGGGCGCTACCACCATGGCAGGGAGACGGCAGAGACACCAGGCGTGAGGCGGCATCGTGGGGCCTTCTTCAGATGAACCAGTACAAGACTAGTGACCTCGGTGACAGGCAAGGCCAACTCCAGTGACACCTGACCTCTCAGAAACCTGACGGTTCCCCTTCAGAACGTGTATAAACCTCGCAAAGAGAGTAGTTCTCAGTTACGCGTGTCCTTCACCCTCAGCGGCCGTCCTGTAACTGGAGGCTACGGCCGGCTTTCGGTGGATGCGCTGGTACTCAGCCCTTGCATGCCAGCCGATGAAGGCTGCCAGTCTCCATCCCTCACTTTCACCCTTCGTGGAAGGACGAGTGAGCAGCAGCGTCGTTCCCGCTGCGGTAGCAGCCACCGCTGTCCGTGTTCACCCCACGGGAATACCTGCGCTGCCCGACGGTGTCGCGTGTGCGTGCTGGGGGTGTAGCAGCAGGCGCAGCGCTCGCGTTCCGGCGAGGCACGCACCAACACCCAGCGTCTCGTTGCTGTTATCTCGTACCCTGCTGAGTGCTTGCTTAGCGAATGGCGAGGGAATGGAAGTGTAAGTGCCTCTCCCAGGTCATGTGTTTGGTCTGCATCACCCGATAGTCGTTCTGGGAAAGGCTGTCCTGCGCCGCTGCGGTGTGCGGATCCCTTGCCCTCCCGCCGGATCCCCCTCCCGCTGATGTCAGAGCAGAAATATGCGCAGGGGGGAAAGGGCAAAATGCAGCAGAGCGGAGCAGGAAGGACTTTGCCCGAACGCGGAGAATGCTGCTGGGTGTCAGCAGATGCCCACGCCTGCGCGCCAGCCCTTCCGGCCCGTCGGGCGGAGGAGGCCATCGGTGCCTGCGCACGGCTGGCATGGGGCAAGCCTCTGTTCGCTGCTGTGGGAGGAGGCTGTTTCTCATTTGTCCCTCGCAGGTGTCTGGGTTTTGGCCTTTCCTCCAGTTGGAAAGTGGTGCCTCCTCCTGGAGCAGGAGGAAGAGCGGCCCCATCTCTTCCTCCTACCTAGGCCTGAGTTTCTCAAACACAAAAGCCGGGTTCTGGTAACTCTAAAACTGGAAACTTTAGGTTAGAGCTGCTCAGGTTGTGTTCAGATCGAGGAAGCGTGCAAGCTGAAACAGAAATATGTAGGCTGAAAGAGGCCGTCGCGTAGCTTAATCCATCTCCTGAACGCAGTACGGTAGAAGCAGGTATCTCGGGTACCTGTGGCATACTTTGCCTTGACCTACGTTCATTGCTGTCACGTGGCCCCAGACCAAACCTTGCCATCGTGTGTCACGCAGCGAGGGATGACAGCAGCAGTACGTGGGGAGCAGGAGGGACCCTCAGGTCACTAACTCTCACTGACAGCAGCAGTACGTGGGGAGCAGGAGGGACCCTCAGGTCACTAACTCTCACTGATGGCAGCAGTACGTGGGGAGCAGGAGGGACCCTCGGGTCACCAGCTCTCACTGACAGCAGCAGTACGTGGGGAGCAGGAGGGACCCTCAGGTCACTAACTCTCACTGACAGCAGCAGTACGTGGGGAGCAGGAGGGACCCTCGGGTCACCAGCTCTCGCTGGTCTCAGGAGCTCGGCATCCCCTCTCGCCATGGCGTGGTGTACACTCAGTGGGACAGAGCTGTCCTGCACCACAGCTTAGTCCACGGAGCGCTGCTCAAACATCCCTCTAGTTCCTGGGAAGGACGGGCAGTAAATCATCTTTTCCTGGCATCATTTGGGACCGCGGGTCCCTGGCTGCGGCTGGAAGCCTGCCGTTGCAGCAGTGACCGAGCTGCCACCCTCTGTCAGCTGGTGGCCTTGTCCTGCACACTCACTTTCTGTTGTGGCGACTCAAATTGCCCTTACGGAAAGGTTAAACTGCTTCTCCTGGTGAGATCTCTAGTGAGCACAGTGCTGTTCGGGGAGGGGGGACAGGAATCATCCCACCCTGAAAGCAAACCTCTGGTGCTGCCCCGCTGCAGTGAAAGGCAGGTCCTGCTGAGCCGTGCGAGCAGGCGCCGATCTCTCCAGCGTCGTCTGCTGTGCAAGCGCAGATGCTCTGCCACTGCGGCTCCCGCTTTGGCAGACCTAGCCGTTGTCTCTTCTTCTAAAGCTTGGTGGAAACCTGGCTTGCAAGGAATGCGGTGGAGAGGGAGGTTAGGAGGAATGGTGTTTTTAAATAAACACCAACACAAAAAAAAAAACCCTGTCCCCCTAAGATGGGTGTTCCTGCTGTTCTTGTATGTAGCCGGACTAAAGCTCAGAGGAAGCCTGCTAATCGCCCAGAAAGAGACGAGCTGCAGGAAACCCATAAATCACTGCTAGATTTGACAGTCAGATGTAATGAAACTTTCTAACAACCGGAGCTGTATTAGAGTGATCAAGAAATTACGAAGCACACTCCCTCCATTAGACATGCATGACCTGACAGGTTAATAGAGGCAAACAGCCCAAAGACACGAACTGCAGACTTCTGTGGAGCGGGGCTGATGACTAAGCAGTTCATGAGCAGGTTAGTCTGTGACCACAGCAGGAGTCTGAGCCAAGTGGATCTCATGGACAGCTGGGGAAACCTTGACTGTTCCTCATGGGCTAGCATGAAGCTACGAGTACTTGTGTTGGTCTTCAAGTCCTGTTTGGAAATGTTCGTTTAACCAGGAGGATACCTGAAAGCCGTGCCCGTGCAGCACTCTACAGCCCGAAAGGTGTCAAAGTGCTTCGTGAGCTGGATCTCTGAGAGAGGGCAAGGAGGGCCCTTGCTCCCCAAGGAAACGCAGCCCCTGCTCTGGTGGCCAGGCTCCTCAGCCTGCCTGGTGCAGTCCCCCGTTACGTCTGGTACCTGCAGCAAGGCTGCTGAGCTCCAGTTTTCTTTAGTGTGGGTGGTGAAGGAAGGACAGAAATGTACCCATTTTCTTCTGGGGTCCTACTGAGATAAGTAACGCTGGTCCAGGACCCGTAAAGTGGTCAGCAGCCCCTCGGAGCCAGTGACCAGCTGAAGAGGGTTTGGTATCTCGTGTTGGCTGTCTTTGCAAGCGGGCTTTCAGCTGAAACGCTCCAGCACAGGAGCGGGCATCAGTGCAGGAATGGTCCGGCCTTTCCGGCCGGCCTGGCAGGCAGGCGGCGGCAGAAGCTCTTTGCTGCCCAAGAGCAGCGTTTGCGTTAAGCCTGCCTGGAGCAGGACGTGGTCTCTGGAGCCGGGCTCGGCACGGACCGGGCGTGCTGCGTCCTAGCAAGTCCTCTCCCCATGGACTGGTGTGACGCAAGGACGCCTTGATTTCAGTCACCAGAAGAACTCCTCCTGTGCTGCACGCCGTGGGGCTGTTCCTCGTTGTGGAACCCTGGCTGTGTCCCTGGCACAGGCCAGTCAGAAACCTCACAGAATCGCGTTGGGCTGATTTCTGCCTCTCCAGTGCCACCTCTCCAAGCCTGTTGCTGCCAGTTTCACACAGTGTGTGGGTGAGAGGTGGTCACAAGCACCAAGCTTCTGTTTGGTCTCTATTCTACGTTACAAGTTTGTGCTTCAGAGATGTTTCTTCGGGCTGCCTTGTTTCATATAGGCAGCAGATCTCTCAGACTTACGTTTTTTCAGCTTACAACACTAGGTTTTTCCTACTAAGGTAAAAAGCTTCTGTTCTTGTGTGGACTTGGTGAGTACACCAGCTGAAATACTTGACAAGCATCTGGTTTTGACGCTTCTTTTTGTTCTCTTGTAGGCTACCTGTTGCAAGCAGTGCTGGGCACAACAGTGATCCCGTTATGTGGGCCGGGTGAGATGGAGAACTGCACAACAGCGCTGAGTAAGTGTCCTTGTTGGACAACAACCAGCTTTTGGCCTGCATTTCCTTTAGTGCTGCTTCTTCAGCAGAAGGGCTCTGTCTTAGGTGAGAACTCTGCTGTAAAAGCAGAAACAGCTTATGTGGAACTCCTGAAGGAGAATTCAGCATCGCTCTGGCCTGGGAAAATCCTCCCCCCGTTCAGAAGGCTCTCCTGCTTTACCTCCTTCTGCATTGAAGGGCTCTTGGTAGCAAGACTATTAGTCGTACTCATAAAGCTTGTGTGTTGTTTGGGAAATACAAGGGGAACAGAAGGCTGCTGAGATGCTAACAAAGCCTCCTTACAGTCCAGACAGAGGACAGTCCGCGTGTGGCTCAAGTTGGGATCACTCGGTGCAAGCCTGAAATGAAGGACTACTGCTTCCACGGACAGTGCGTGTACATCGTGGACTTGGATGAGCACTACTGCAGGTACGGGCAGGGCTGCGGACCTCCCTGAGGTGGGCTTCCAGAGGAGCCGTGCCCGGCCTTTGGTCCGGCTGCTGCTGACGCTTGGCTGGAACACGAAGCCAGCTGAGCATTTAGATGCTCTCAGAGCTTGGGCAGGAGCAGTATGTCCAAACTAGGCCTCAGCTGCATTTAAGCAAGTATTAAGGACACGTGCTGTCTCCGGTGAAACCTGAGTGAGAGCCTTAGAGACCCGCAATTAGTCACCAGCCCAGCGTGAACCTGGGACGTTCATGCTGATGTGCTTCCCTGTTCATCTGTGTTCACAGCAGTGTGAGATCCAAACCTCAGGCAAAGCAGCAAGGTCTCTCCTGTGCTTCAGCCCACAAAGCGAAGTCCCTCTAGGCCTTTCTAAGGGTATTGCTCCTTTACTTGAAGAATTTGAAACCATTTCTAGGCCCTCATGGGCTGGAGTGACGTCAGTTCAAACTGCTTGTCCCCGCGGAAGCAGCAGGCCAGCAGCACGGCGTGCTTTGTGCACTGCTGAGGTGTAACCCTGCGGCGACGTCTCTAACTCTGCGTCTCCCGCCCCCAGGTGTGACGTAGGCTTCTCTGGTGTCCGATGCGTGCACTCGGAGCTCGTCAGACAGCCCCTCAGCAAGGAGTACGTGGCACTGACGGTCATCGCAGTTCTGCTTTTCCTCACCGCCGTCTCCATTGCAGCCTACTACGTCTGCAGAAGGTAAGGAGGATTTCCTCTGTGGCTCAGGAAGGCGAGTCAGCCGCACGCGTCATGCGGTGCCTGCTGCGTACCTGCAGTTGGACTGGGACACCGACGCTCGCTTGCCGGGCTGGAGGCAGCCCGAGGCCCAGACCTGCTGGCCGGCAGTTCGTGTTCAGCAAGGGAAGCGTGCAGAGGGGTGCAGGCTGGGCAGCAGACCCTCGGGGGCCTTGAACCCTGACGGAGGACGGTGTAGCTCAGTTTACGGCTGTCGGGGAGGGAGTGCCGACCTAAAGGAGAGAGCAGACAGGGAGCAGGAAAACGCTGGTTCCTGTTCTTGGTGACGCCATTTCCCCAGCCACCAGGAACGGGAGTAATCCCAGCGAACTGATCCGCCACGTTATCGCGGTGACGGTGGTATCACGAGCACTGCTCCCCCGTGGAGGACGGTGTTCTCCACTGACAGACCCACAAGCAGCAGGAGTCCTTCTTCAGGCTAACAACTAGTCGTACGCAGCTGTCGGAGAGCCGAGAAGGTGGGACAGCCGCGGAGGGAGAGCTCGGCCTCCCCGACCCGATGACTAGATGGTAACCACCATGGTCCCTCTGCCCTGCCTGCAGTCCCGACAGCGCGTCACCTCAGAGAGGGGACAGCCTGGCTGGCTAGGGGCCTCGGCCCTGCCGCCGGGAGGGACCCAGCAGGGCTGCTCAGACGAGCCTAGCGCCAGCAGCGAGGCTGCGACCGCAGCGCGGTCGGGAAATGAGACCCCGCGTACAAGGTGTCTCGGATCTGGAAGTGCGCACGGACAGAGCGTAGCTGCTAGAGGCTGAAAACAAACGTGAGGAGGTCGTACAGTGGATTTTTAATTCTTGCGCCCTCCCTTCGCTCCCCAAAGAGCCCTTGGGAACAGCTGGCTCCCCAGAGCTGACGCTTCTCTGCTCTACTCCCAGGTACCGGAGCAGGAAGAGACAAGCGAACTCCAGCGAATACAAGGAAGTTGGTGCCCTGTAGAAGGAACGGCGGCTTCCTACAGTGTTCTGTTCATCGGGGTGGACTCGGTGGCTTCCCAGCTATTTAAATGTTATTTTTATTAATAATATTTGCAATATTTATATCCTTTTAAAAATTTCACTTGTTTGGTGATCCAGTCAATATAGGTCAAGCATTTTATTTTCAGTGTTTTATTTTTTTATTGAATAATATTTCCTAACGGGAACCCCACCTAAGTGGTTCTGTGGGATAGAGATATATTTTTATAAAAACTCATCTTCTTACTCTGAAGAGTAATTTTATATTTATTCTTGTGAATATGCTCACAACAATTCTGCTCCTTGAAATAAAAGTTGTAGACGGAGTCAAAATGTCTGCGTGGTTTGACTGGAGTGAGACTTGGCACAGCCTGGCCGAGCAGGATGGCTGAAGCCCCAGCAGTCGTTTTTGGAGAGAGAAACCTTAGTATCGCTCACAACACGTATCGAGGCGCGCTGGCTGCGATGAGCACAGCTGTCAGCTGGTGTGACGGGGGGAGGACTTCAGGGCAGGGAGAGCCCCGCTCCTCGCCCTGCCCATCCAGCGTGCGCTGTGCGGCGGCAGCACGGCGCGCGGCCCATCCGCGCCCTCAGGGAAGTCGTGTTGGGGACACCTTGGGTTACAGCGGGGAAGCGGCACCACGAGTCGGTCGGTCTCTGCAGCGGAGTAACGCGGGGCAGCGCGGAAGAGAGCTCCCTCAGAACCAGCACTCGAGTCCTCCCCGGAGAGTTTCTGCCACGGTGTCTGTCGTACAGCTGGGAGCAGGGGAGAGGAAAGTTTTAAAGTGTGGTCTTGGTGTAGGTATTTTGTTGGCCTAAAAGAATGATAGAACAGCCCGCTGGGTTTAGCTGGACCCCCAGCGTGGCTCCCCGGGAACAGGCAGGATTCTTGCAGCATCTGAATCATCGCTGTTACCCCATCACTTCTCACACTCTCTGAAGAGGTCAGAAAAAGCACAGCCCTTACGTCGTTCTCGGTCTTTGCCAAAGGCCCGAGTGAGCTGTGTCGGCCCGCGCTGCTTGCTGTTTACGGGTGTGAGACCTCTGATCTCTCGAGCTGTGCAACAGGATCGTTGTAAGGAAGAGCGGTGGGACCTGAGACGTCACCAGGCGAGAGCTCGATTTCAGAAGCTCTCAGTCAGCCAGGGGCCCTCGGGGTGGAACAGGCCGGCTCTTTCCCTCTTGCCTTCAACTGCCCTCCTGTATTGGCGGCTCTTGAGCTCAAGCAAATGAGATCTTATTCTCAGAAGTGACTTCTTGCTTTTCCGCTGTGTGTTGTCCAGGAACCATTTTCAGCTGGGCCTGTAGGTCCCGGGGCTTCAGTCTGCCTTGCGTCATCCTGCAGAGCAAGACCTGCCATGAAAGGGAGCCGGCGAGCTCGCCCGCACGCGTGCTGGAGGCCCACTGCGGCAGGTCGTGGGGCCAGCACCGGTCCCTGGGGACACAGCTGCTGGTCCCCTGCCCGCAGAGCAGAGGGGCTGCGACTGGGAGCCGTGGAGGGTCCCTGTCAAGGCTTGCCCAGGTGCTCTGCCCTGGGCGTGCGGCCTGCGCCCCTTTCTTTGGGAAAGATGAGCCCCGTGAAATGGCTGCTCTGCGTCTTTCCCGGATCCATCCTCGCTTTCTTTCCTCTGACAAGCAGCAGCCACGGCAGGGTGTGATGGAATGGCTCTGCCAGGACCTGCCAGCTCTCCTTGCGCTTGCGTCCCCGGCGGGGCGTGCGGGAGGAGATGCGGAGGTGGGATGTCCTACTGAGCAAAGCAAGGGCGCGATCTGAGCCGACCGGCGCTGCACGCGACAGATCGCACAGCCCAGGCGCTCCAGGCTGCCGCACGCCAGCTCTGGTTGCAAGGCTACGGCCTGGGGTTGAGTCTCCTCCGGTGCAGACCTTCAGGCACGCCTTCTAGACCTGCTTGCTGCCCTCGTGGTTTTTCTCTGGCAGACAGACCACCAGCTTCTGAACGCAGCAGCCTCGAGGTCACTTCTGCCTGCCACAGGGCTGCAGGTGAACCGAGTGGGATCGAGACCCAGCCCTGCTCAGCCAAAATAAGCGATGCTTTGCTCATCGCCACTTCTCAGGAGGAAAGAATGACCAAGCGCCGCTGACCAGCAACAAGAAAATCCTCCAAATCAAGTGTGGTGGCGTAGGGGTAGAAGGGACCCCCTTTGCACGTCCCCATGGCTGCAGGCCAGCTGGCGCTCGCCGCCTGACCCTCAGTCTATCGCAGACCAGCCGGTGTTGGCCTGGCCGTGGGATCTCTCGCCCACCTTTTTCAAACACTGGGTTACCCTGCAGCGTTTGTGCTCGGCGTGCTGGGTCTGCGCAGCCTGTGGCTGCCTCCTGCCATCTTCTGAGAGAACAGGCGCTCGTTTCTGGCGGTGCTGCAGACCAGCCCTCACCAAGCCCTCAGTGCGGGTCAGCCAATGTTTCAGGCGGGTCTGGTCAGCACAAATTATTCCCTGGTCTGCCTGGTCCTTTGTGCCTCCCTTCAGCATCGAGTTAGCAGGGGATGGATGGTCGTTCCCAGCTAACTGGGTTAACGCTGTGTCACAGGGCCCTTATTAGCTGCCCTTCAGCTCTGCGCTTCCTCTCTTCTCCTGTAAGGCAGCTGTCGAGCAGGAACCTGTTCTGCCGGGTGGCTGGTGACAGCTAATGGCAACCCCAGCCACAGCCGCGTTGTTAGCGCAGCCTTTCCCAGGGGGAAGATGGGGCAAAAATCAGTCCTTGGAGACTCCATCCGTTCTTGCTGTGACCCAGTTAGGGTACATGGTGACACCTCTTTGTCTCCCCCTCAGCTTCCGCGCCTGGCCGGTCCCTGCTCATCCTCTGCAAACTGCTCTCTACAGCTGCTGGACAGGAGGGTGTAGAGAGGCGGGGGTCGGTCTCTGCTCCCAAGTAACCAGCGATAGGACGAGAGGCAATGGCCTCAAGTTGCACCAGGGGAGGTTTAGATTGGATATTAGGAAAAATTTCTTTACTGAAAGAGTGGTCAGGTATTGGGACAGGCTGCCCAGGGAGGTGGTGGAGTCCCCATCCCTGGAGGGGTTCAAAAACCATGTAGATGTGGCACCTGGGGACATGGTTTAGCAGGCATGGTGGTGATGGGGTGACGGTTGGACTTCACGATCTTAGAGGTCTTTTCCAACCTTAATGATTTATGATTCTACAAAACTGTTCCTGGGCACCCTGGGGAGACACAGCCGAGCCCGGCCACTCTTATGCTCCGTCTACCGCACGCTGCCCTCTCCGCTCCCCTTCCGCTGGGCAGGAGCATCACGGAAGGGGAATCCGTCCTCGCACCCCACCGCTTGCGAATGATGACCCCATGTGTTTGGGGTCCCACCAGTGGAGCTGCCGTGGCCGAGGCGCCCGGCTCTGCCGCTGCCCGGCTCGCTGCCAGCCCCGCGGCACCTCGGCAGCCACGGTAGCTGAAGATGCGCCTCTCCGCTGCAGCGCTTGCGTCCGCATGCCCAGGGCTGCGCTTGCAGAGGTTTTAAATTGCAGCGGCGGCACCGCCTGGGGTTTATCACGCCTTTAGCTACTTGGGTCGGGCAAATCTAAGAGGAACAGTCCACTGTTTGGTTTGTTTCTATCTGTCTTAACTTTTAGCTGACTGTCTTTTATTTGGCTTGGGCTTTCTCCACCTATCCTGTTGCTCATCTTGCTCTCAGCCCGTAACAGCCCTTCCAGACCCGGTGTTTTTCTCACTCCTGCACACGATTGAGCAACTGCAGAGCTTGGGCCCACATACCAGCCTGCCGCCTCGACAGCTTGCGCCGGCTGGACGTAGATTGCCAGTCCAGCAGCCGCGCAGCCGGGTCCTGGCGACACACCCCAAATAATTTGTCTCAGAGAGTGAACCTCCTCCCTCATTCTTTCCCTGGTTTCTGCCGGCACCACCTCCATCGCCCCGGTGCCGCTCTCCCTCGCCCGCGCCGCCTGCCGTCCGAGTCACCTTGGCTGCAGCTCTCCGGCGGCGTGCCTGCGAGGCCGCCCTGCCCCAGCCCTCCTTACCCGACGGCTTCACCTCCTGCACGAGCACTACCGGCTCCTGCCAGGGCAGTTCTCCCGTGCCCGCGTCCAGCCGCATCAGGGCCGAGGAGGTGGGTGAAGCAGGCAGGGATGGGGCCTAGAGACTGGGACTGGAGAGCCCCAGCCGGTGCCGCAGCCATCTGCATGTCCGCAGGGCCACCGACGCGTCGCTGGGCGGTTTTCCTGCCCGGGACGCTTTTGCTGGCAGCTTTCTGGAGGACTGAGCAGCCGCAGCGCCCGGCAGCTGCGGCGGTGCTCCGTTTGGCACCTCCCTAGCATTTTAAAACTTACCCCACCCCAGGCCTGCCCTGTCGGTAACCCTGCTGTGGGGTTCTTGCAGGGTTGTGTATGTTTTATCCGAAAGCCATTCCAGCCCCGTGGAATTCAGGCAGAGGGCAGCTGATGCTTGCTTGCAAGCCTGGGGCTGTCTGACCTAGAAGGCAACGGCACCCACTCCTCCCTTGGTGCTCTGTGGAAGGACAGCGCTTTTGTGGAGTGAGGCTTGTTGTGAACTCTCTGATATGCCGTGCTTCTGTGCTGGTGTTACTGGTGCCAGTATTTCCCCTGGTCACAACAGATCTGATGTTTTTTAAGAGGGCATTAGAAGAAACAGCTTTGCAAAAGTAGCAGACAGACAGACACAAAACTGCAAAGAGATCAGAATGGGAGTAGCCACGGTAACTGAAGCCGTCCATCACCTTCTCGTTTCTTCTCCAGCGTCTGTGGTGTGCCCACTGTCACCAAACCTGGAATCACCATCACCACCATGTCCGTGGCTACCGCAGGGGCTGAAGCCAACCCTCCTTGAGAACACTCTTCATCCACAGCCCACACAGCAGCTGACACGGCAACGTGCTTGGCTTGGGGGGCTGACCTTTCTCTCTCCAGATGCCATCTCGCCTGCTGCGTGCTTCCTGGTAATGTCACTGGAGGTGCTTCGGCGATCCCAGGCTGCTGTGAGTCACGTGTCCCCTCAGCGGGTTTCCTTGGACTGTGTCAGCCAGTCAGGCCACCAGTTTGCCAAGAGCTGGAGGAAGCCTCCGTGACGGTCTTGGGTTGCATCACAGAGGCGGGGGATGTTTGGACGACCGGTCCCCGTCCCTGCTGAGGCGAGCCGCGGGTTGCAGAGTGCGTCTGGCACCTCATCTCGGGGCTGCTCCTGAGAAGGGCAGGCATGGAGCACAGGGAGGAGAGAGAGGAGGTCAGATGGGCTCACGAGTCAGGCACTCGTTGCAGATCTGGGCCGGGTCAGTAGCTGTCTACCTTTGTGTTTATGATGAAGAAAGGATGGTTGGATGGATGGCTGGACCGACGAACAGATGGAAAGAGGGAAGGAAGGATGGATGGAAGGAATTATAGACGGAAGCTGTCCCACCAGTAAATTTAGACGTTTGGTCTTGCACAAATAGCCATCATCATTTTAATAAAGCCGGTGCCAAACCTAGATTTCTCGAACACTCCCATTCTATAATTCCATCCTGTATGATTAAAAGCTTTCCCAGCAAACTGGGAGATTAAAACAACTGATCAAAAAATGTTGAGAAATCTCTCTGCCCTACCCTGATGGATGCCCGCCTGATCCTTCTGACCCTGTCACCAGAGGGCATCAGCTTCTTGATAGGGCAGCCCAGGAGGAGTTTAGGAGGCGCAATGCAGCAGTGGGCAGGCTCCAGCCCCAACTGGGAAGCGTCATTTGTCCAGCGACGCTTGCGAGTGGTCCCCAGTGGTCCTGCGGTGGTGGCTCTTTCTGTTCTGGCTTGTCAGGCTGGTTGTCGACGCGCTTCGTTATAACGGGAAGTCGAGGCGGTTGTACAAGGCACGCGAATGAGGAAGGGAAGCCAGCTCAGCTGCCTCTCCCAGAACCGCTGCCATTTGGGCGGTGGAGGCAGGGAAATAGGGGTTAATTTCAGGAGAGAAGGCTGACTGCGGGAGGTGGATATCCATCCGGACACACACAACAGCAGGGGAGGAAGACTTCAGGTCACTGCTGGGGGCGGGGTGGAAACTTGACTGAAGACTCGTAATGAGGGGATGGAAAATCAGGGACGAATAGGGTTTAGATGGGGGCAAGACTTCTAATTGGAAAAAAGACACAGTACTGAAGTCAGGAGGAAACAGGAGAGCTCAGTTCCGTGCAAAATCAGGGTACCTTTGGCCTCCCAGACGTTTGGAGCTCACTCAGGAGGTCCACCTGCTCAGCCCACCCAGGCCAACAGCAAGCATCACGGAGACAGCAGAGCAAGGCGCAGCACATTTCAGCCCCTGGAGAAAGCTCACCAGGAGGACAGGAGCATTTAAATGAGGCAGGCCCAGGATCAGACATCAGACTGGATTAACAACGGCTGGAAAACCCAGGCAGGGTGAGTCCGAGCCATCATTTTCAGGCAGCCTGGTTTCTAGGAAGGTCCGAGAGCTCCTGTCCTTCTCACCAGTAACACATTTGTCTTTTGAACTGGGAAGAGAATACCCCAGAAAAGGGCATTCCCAAGCCAACCCTCAGCTGCCGCAAAGGCTCAGCGGGGAAGCGTTGCTGGCAGGGCTGCCAGTGCCTGGTCACCGCTGCCGGCTTCCCCGGCCGGCCTCCCGCTGCGCTGAGCAGTGGCCCCGTCCCAGGAGAAGCTGTGGCTGCCACTCCTTTGTCCTGACTCACGTCATTCCTCCCCAGCCGTGGCCTCCACGACGAGGTCCCCGCGCAGATAGCCTGACACGGCCGGGCACGTCACCCCCTCCACTCGTGCAGGTGCAGGGCGTTCGTTCTGCAGCAAAGTTTCGCTGGGAATTTTTCCACCTGAAGGATTTTTCTGGTGGAACACACAGGTTTTGAAACAGGCAAGTAATCTGACTTGGGGGTGTTTCTTCTCCCAACATATTCACTTCTTTACTTCATTTTCCTTTCCGCTGGGATAACGGAACCAGGATATTTCATTTCAGCCAGTTCATCACAAGTCAAAACTTGTTGGGTTTTTTCAGCTCACCCAAGCTGTTTTGTTCCGATGAGCTCAAACCAAGCAGAGGGGAAAAAAAATCCGTTCGTCAGTCGGTATTCCTGGGCGGTCCAGTCCCCCGCGGCATTTCTAGCACTGGTTTCACTCCCACCTGACGGTCACCCCGGAGCCTACATCCCCCCGTTCCAGGGCCCGCCTTCTCTGCGTGGGGCATCGTGAGCGTCCTCCCACGCTGGTGTGCGTGGGTCTGGGGTATCGGGCTCGGTAGCGAGGGGGATGGGAGCGCAGCCTCCCTGCCACGTCCCGCCGTGGGGGGTTAGGTCGGAAATTTCTTGTGGAAAAGCACTGTTTTGTGCTCATCCTCAAAACATCAGAGAACACTCTGAGCTTTGGAAAACTGATATTTTTGTGAGCATCAAAAAAAGTGGAAATTACGGCTTTCAACATTTTCTTAATGCAAAATTTGGAGCATTGCCAACCCCAACATGGAAAAAATAATTATGAGACTTCTGGTGTAATGCCCTGTTTTGGAACAGCGATGGCAGCGGAGAAGCCAGACTTCCCCAAAGGGGCAGACACGTGGCGTTGGTCGGTCCCCATCTGAAGCGCACGGCATCTGCAGAAGGCTCTCACCGTTCCTTGTGCGTGCTGTCCTCGCCGTGGTTAATCATTGCCGCAGGGCTCAGTTTCCTGACATTTGCCAGCCGACTCTTCCTCTCTCTCCAACCCAAAGGCCAGCATCAGCTGCCGAGGAGCTGTGCAGCCACCGAGTGCGGTCTGTCAGCCTTGTCCCTCGCAGCCGCGGCTACCCCGAGCCTCGGCCCGCCTTCGGCAGAGGCTGGAAGCGGTGCCAAGGGATATGACGGATTTTATGCACCCCACAGCCGCCCTTCCTGCAAATTCATCAACTTCAGAACAAGCTGCGCAGGCTCATGGCCTGAGAATGCAAGAGTCACCAAGTCCTCCCAGGGACTTGGCAATGACCTCAGCCCTGATGCGTTTAGCCCACCAACAGACACCCAGGGTGGCGAGATCTCCGACTGCCGCCGCAGCACTCCGGCAGTCGTGGGTGGCAAGGAAACGGCACGCGTGCAGTTTGTGCCTCTCGTGGCGTGGGGTGCGGAGCTGTCCCTCGCGCTCCCCTCTCCTTGCTGGTGAAGGGATGCTTTACCAGTCCGTCTCCCTTGCAGATTTTCGCCCTCGGTGCAAGCAGGGAGTCACCGTCTCCAGCAGCAGAGCTCCATGGCAGTGGGGAGGCTGCCTCTACGCCCCGCTCGCTGCACTCCTGGGGTCACCGGGCGAGGGACAGCCGGTTCGGCAGCGCCGCGGAGCACAGGGACCGCAAGGTGGGTGTGCGGTGCCTGGCAGCCGCAGGCAGCGGGACGGCAGGCAGAGCCCGGTCGGTCTGAAAATCCTCGCAGAGACCCGGGGTCGGACCTTGGGGAAGGGCCGTGGGGAGGAGAGCAACGACCCCAGCCAGGGCACGGCACGGCGCAAGCCGGGAGAGTGTTGACTCTGCGTTTAGCAGCAGGGATGGGACAGAGCCTGTGCAAAAACCGCTTCTGCGGAGCCGTTCCTACAGCTGAGCGCGGGGCCGGTTGCCGGTGTCGGTCAGCAGGGCCCCGAGCAGCCTCGGCGCTCTCCTCCCAGCTTCCTGAGCACTCGGTGTGTTTACGTACCGCGTCGCTTCACGTGGAGCGCGTAGCACCTGCGGCAAGAAGAATTCGGTGTTCGCAGGGGTCAGGATACGTGAGACGTGACTCCTGCATGGGCACTGTAGGGCCATTTCTGAATCTTCATACAAAGTCGTGTGCATTTTTTTCCGCTCAGCTCCTTCTTTTAAAAGTTTTTTATTTTGTTTGCCACCACTCTGCTAATGCGGGGGGAAAATGGCTTTCTGGCTGCAATGCTTAGTGACCCATTTCATGCATGCTAAGACAAAACGTCTTTAAACCTAAGACAATTTAAGTGTAGTCAAATGCCGCTGAATTTTCTCTCTGTTTTCACACAGAAACACGTTAGTTCCAGGCAACTCGAGCAGGCTTGGGAATAACTTTCCGGAGTTAAGGATGAATGAGATCGTTCATTATCAGTGAAGCAGGTAAATACTGAATGAAGATTTTGGAAGATACTGGGTGGGGGTGGAGGGGCACAAATCCTATTGCCAAAAGCCTGTACACGAAAGGGGTTCCTGCGGCAGGGAAATCCGTCCTGCCCTTCTGTAACTCCGAACAGCGAGCGCAGGTGAGAGGAAGCAGAGGCAGCGATCTCCTTCCCCGCCAGGCAGCTGCTCTTGGTACAAATCCCTCTCGCTACCAGGATCTCCTCTCAGCATCTGCTCTCTGGCACTATCTCCCGCACTAGTCCAAAACCAGTTTCCTTCACCGGCTGTCGCTGAGTTACCTCTCACCGTGGCAAGGGAACAGAGCTGAGCTCTACGCTTTGAGGAGAGCCTGGCGTGGTGGAGACCAAAGTGCTCAGCGCTGCATTTCCCACCTCTGGGTTCCACCTTCCCATCGGACCTCTGCTCCCGCTGGAGCCTCCTGGTGAAGCCCAAGAAGGGGGCAGGAGCCATACGGGCGCGGGTGCATCAGTGATGTTGGAAAGCCTTTCAGGAGCGGAATGGGGCCCCATGCCAGAAAAGCACGGCCTGCACGAGCGGGGTACCTGCGTCCCACTCAAGCAGAGGCTGGGGTTTTGCTTCAGAGTGTGCCGCTGTGCAGCCCGACCCGGGCGGACCCAAACCTGCCAGGAGGAGGGCGTTGCGTCACGCCGACGTAAACTGCTTTCGGTCCAAGGACTTCAAGAACAGGGCTTTTCCTACATGAATGAAAACCTCCCTGCAGAAGGAAATGAGGCTAAGCCTAGGAAACCTCCTTCAGCGTGAGTGTGCAATCGCTATGCAAAGGAGGCCTTACTCATACGGTGTGTCTCAGCAGTCGTCTCCCGGGAAAGCACTGGCCCCACGCTCCCGCCTGCCGGGGACACGCAGCACACATGGAGGAGGGGACACGAGGTGCACTGCCCGCACAGGTTTCCCCGACGGGTGGGCACGTGTGACTGCGGGCCCCTCGCAGAGCACTCGGTCGCTGATCCCACCGCAGAGCGTTGAAACGGATGCCCAGACTGCCAGGACTGACTTACTCCAGCGGCGCTTTTTCAGTTTGCCACATTTTGTCCTTATTTGCCAGCACCCTGGCACAACTAAAGGCAGCCGACGTCAGGAGGGCACGGCGCTTGTAGCCAAGAGCAGGCCCTGCCAGCAAACAATGGGATTTCCAAGGAAGCGTAACAAACGTGCCTGTGAAATAGCGTTCTCCTTCAGCTCCTTTGCTTGCTCACGGCCTGTGAAAAAAACAAAATCCAGAGTGATCTACGTAATCGTTGTTGTGCGTAGGAAGGCTTGCCTGGGCTTTGTTCTAGGGAAAAAATCTGGCTTTGGCAAAGGTGAGAGGAAAGGAGTTTCTAATTGCTGTAGGCTTCTCTTTGTGATTCATTGTTTCTTCACATACGAAATGACTTCAAACAGGTAAAGAAAATTCACCTCCTGGTGCACTGACAAAAACTCAGCTGTGGAAAGGCGGTACCAGATGCCGTCCTCTTCCTGACGCTGGGGTGAATCAGAAGGAAAACATTCGCATCAGGGCAAATACCGTGAGTCTCGCTGGTGCCGAAGACCCTCTGCTCTGCTCCAGCTGCAGGGAGCACGACCTAAAGGGTCCCTCCAGCAGCCGGGCACAGGGCCCTTCGCAGGGAGCCGGGGATCAGCCCCAGGCTAAAGCTGCATTGGCTCAGAGAAGAGTCAAGAACTTCTTTGCCCACCATTTCGACTCAGTTTGCCTCCACCAGGCCCAAAATTGACCTTTGCTTCATCCTGCTCCTGTTGTCTAAGATCGGAGGGAGTTGGGGGCTCTGGGTCCGCTTCCGGTCAGGCAGGAGACGGACCAGGTGTGTGACCCCAAGGACCGCAGTGGACGTGAGAGCAGGGGCATGTGTTTGACAGGACCTGAGCACCAGCAAACCGACGAGCGCAGCGGAGCGGAGAAACGGGCGTGCAGCGCCAAAGCGGCAGCCCCGCTCGCACCGGGAGCTCTGTGTGCCTCTGCAAGGACGCCGAGACACAAAGCGTTCAGCTGGGAGGGCAGAGGACCCTTCTCGGCCGAGGGGCCTTGCCCAGGTTCCTGCGGGGGACGGATCCAGGCAGCTCACAGCGTTTTCCTGCTGAGATGGAATCCCTTCACGCGGGAGGACGTCCACGCTCTGTCCATCTGTGTGTGTTGGCCGGCCTCATCAGCTGCTCAACTTGGGAACCAGCTCGAAGGAAACATTGTGCAAGGAAGATTACAGAGTAAAAAGCTAAGACAGGAGCTGTGCTTCCAGGAGAAAATTCCCAAACAATCCTCACATGTCCTTTATTTCTCTATTACTCTGGACACTCTCGGAAACAACAGGCGAGACAGAAGAAAAACATCACGCTATTTCTGTCACACATTCCCAGTCCTCGTGTGAGACTGCAGTCCCTCAGAATGTGCCGTACCGTATAATTTACTCGCATGCTGTGTGCTTTCAAATGAGCTGTGATACACATCTCCGAGGTGACTTCATACCCAAGCCACTCAGGTGAGGAAAGGGACAGATCATCCACCCCACTTCTCAAACCCAGTTAGTCAGACTACCCACTGCCACTTTCGTTGGTGCCGACACGCTGTAGTTCAGCCGGACTTCCACGGCCAGGATCCTCTTAGAGGAGCCTCAAGGGTAACCCCAAACTGTTGCCGCTCCATCCGAACGAGACCATCCCAAGGAAGTCTGCCTTGCCTTGTGACTGTCAAAGATTGTTCCCCCTCTGTTAAGACTAGCTGTTGTACTTGCCCTGACTGTAGTATGCAGTGTCCTTAAAAATAGGACCGCAGTCAGCATGTGAGAATTAAAACCCACCTGTGCCTACAGAAAGTCACTTTATTACAGTGAGCAAAAAAGCAGTCATCCAGAAATTGCACAGAATGAAGAAAACTGCAGATTCATAGCTAACGTCCCACATACTAAAGGCGACCATGTCTTTGCTCATGCAATCCCTGCTTCAGCCTAGGTCTTGGGGTGAGGAGCGGAGCACGGGGAGAACATCACCATCTTAGGAAAAAAATACCTGCTGAGGGCTTTCACGGAAGGGATGTGCAGCCATCTGAACATCTGCGTACCTCAGGGGCTAGCAAAGTCCATCCCGATTCCCAGAAGGGCAGCGTCCGGGCCTTTCCCCTTCCCGCCTCGCCAACACCCCGGCTACGCATCCACGTCCTCTTTATGACGGCAATCTTGATCTGCATCAGCAGGAGCCGGAGCCACACAGAGCTCCCTCCCCGCCTGCGAGGAGCTGCTGATAGCAGGAGATACTGGCGTCCGCAGATCACAAGTCCAGTGAAAGTCTGGTGAGCTGCCCAGGCAATCACCGCTCGGTTTGAGTCACTGTCCGCTTCCACCTGCTCTCAGCTGGATGGATGAGAAAGGATCCCTCGTGTTCAGACACCCCGGCCAGCTGTGCCCGCCCTTGCAAAGCAAACATTTGATGTCACTGAAGAAAAATAATGGGCAGGTATTTCAGATACTTCCTTTCCCTTCGTGCATTTCTCGGGGGTTTTATCAGGAGTAAAGAGAGTGAATAACGAGATAGCGGCTGGCCCTCGGGCTCCTGTGGAAGACGCGGTGCCCCGGTGTGCTCCGCTGAGGCACTGGTGTCACCTCCGATGGCGCTGACTGCCGCGGCACGGCTGGGGCAGGGACGGGCCATGCGCTGCCCACTCCATCCGTGACATGGCAGGGTGCCTTCTGGCCCCGGTCCCCGGCATCGGAGCAGAAGGAAACTTAAAGCAAATGCCGTGCCAGCTGGGGGGCTCCCGGCACGAAGCAGAGCTGGCAGCGTGCAGTTTCACACCCACAGCACATCCGTCCTTCGCAGCCGTCTCCGGGTGACTGCCGTGGTCAGCGAGGAGCACGGGAGCTGGCAAGCAAGGGGAGAGAGTGCGTTAATGTCAGGTCAGCAGAATTCACCGGGGTTCCCCTCAGAGCAGGAGATGCTGACTCGCTGCCTCGGCACATCGGGGCCTCCCTGCAGCAAACACAGCCGCTGTCTGCACCCCCGGGAGGATCACGGAATCCCAGCATGGCAGGCGTTGGCAGGGCCCTCTGTGGGTCACCCAGCCCAGTCCCCTGCCCAAGCAGGGTCACCCAGAGCAGGGGGCACAGCACCGCGTCCAGGCGGGGCTGGAACATCTCCAGAGAAGGAGACTCCACAGCCTCCCT
>Ga0065711_1005354_pt1 | contig 20494 bp, 15 predicted proteins | sample Hoacrofraction12_FD_59098 | JGI IMG/M metagenome (GOLD analysis project Ga0065711, IMG submission 59098) | Hoatzin crop microbial communities from Cojedes, Venezuela - Epithelial fraction 12 v2 (version 2) | ecosystem: Host-associated > Birds > Digestive system > Esophagus > Crop | place...
CTCCCTCTCGCTTCTTTGTTTGTTATTTGCAAGATCAGAGGTGGTGGCTGTGGAAAACGACCATGAGATAGCTAGCAAATTATTAGGACATGCTAAATGGAATATTCCCTGTAACCAGTTCTTCGCCTTTGCCTCATGCTAGAGAATTTGTATACAAACAAAATGAGCAGGACATTCAAAACACATTAACTAAAGTTGTCTCAACAATTCTTCTGTTTCAAACTTTCCCATAGACAGGCATTTTTAGACGTTGCCTTTAAAACACAGCAGTGCTTGTAGAAGGGGCTCCGTTAACAGCATAGGATGTCTATGCAAAAGGTTGCATACAGCCAAAAATCAGACTGAGAAAGGAATCACCAAAATAACTTCTCCCATAAGACTGCCCCAATCCTGGCCTTTCTATGTCACTTTAGCAGTGGCACGAGCCCACTGCTGCACCAGGTGAGGCAGATGCTCCGCTGAGGCTGTTCGAATCCTCTGTTCTGGAAGGGGTTTGTGAGTTTTGATGGAAATTACCAACACATTTTATGCTGACTGCTTCATTGGAGGTTTGACCTGTTCTACCAGGGAGCTTCAACAGACATATTTTCCTGTGGAAAAAAAAATCAAAATAGAACCTTTCATCATAATTTCACTTTGGGAGAATGAACAAAATGGCATATTTTGATAAGATATTTCCTGACCATAACCATGAAATACATTTTCAAAATATATTTATTCAGGAAAACTGTTATTTTTTACAATTTTATTGTTACATCATTTTACTTTTTGCCATATTTTTAATCTTGGCTCTTAATGAATGTTTTGCAAACTAGACAAAATTTAAAAATGAGCATTGAATATTTAAAAAATGGACCAGTTTTTCAAAAATGCTGTTTTGGAAGAAAGTGTATAGCGTGAAAAATTTGCAATTTCTGAATTTTCTGTAGAATTGCAATTCCAAGTTTGGACAAGCATACCTGCTTCATCTGGGAAGGACAGGCTGATGCTATCAGGGAACCCTGGTAAACTGAGTTGACTTTGAACTGATGACATAGTAATGGAGGTTTCAGATTCCTGAGCCATCCAACTGTCTATTAACAGCTCTTTAAACTTGCTCTATACACACTGATACTGATCTGCTTACTACTGCAGAAATTCTAAACATAAACATTATTATTAAATCTTGTTTTAGCCACCAAGAAGGGTGAGAGACTGAAACACTAGACAGGTCTTCTTTGTCTTGTATTCCACGTGTGAGATTGAAGTTAGACATAACAGCCCTGTAACCTGCTCTGGGAGGAAAATAAGCCCTTACAGGACAAAATGACCAGCAATTATTCAAACAATTCAGACTGAAAGGGCTTCGGAAAAAGTAGCTGAGAAAGAGGGAGGGAGAAGCATCACAGCTGAGGAAAACAAAGTACATAAAGGTATGGTAAGGACACAGATTTGTGCTTTTGTTGAGGAATGGTTTCTTTCTCAGAAGGTTAATTAACAGGACAATATTTTTATAATACCTTATAGTGCCATTTTCTGGCATTATCAGCCAGAAAAGAGTTGCCAAAATGGACAACCCCTTCATATTATGGGAAAGAAGACAAACCCCTCTGACTATAAGCAATTTTGTGGCATTAGGTGTTCCTATCACGCTCTTTTTCCTACTTCGTCTGAAGCAAAGAACAATTACGCTGCCTATGTGGAATATATGCCTACTTTCCCTGGTTTGTTTAAATCACTAAATGAGACTGTCTTCCCTTTTTCAGTTTTTGTTTCTGGACTGATTGTGCTCTGCAGTCTGATTTCCACTTGAGCCCACTCAGGAATGGGATGCTGAAACACGATTGTTTCCACTATTGCAGGCTGCCGTTTTTTAATGCCACACACCGCCTTAATGAGCTTCACCCTGAGCGCACGTCTCAGCTGGCAGTGAAAAACAGGAAGCATTTTGGCACACTTTGTCCCTTTGTGGGGTGAGGGAGGAAGCAGATGCGAGCCCTGGCTCAACAGTGACACAATTAAAATGGAAACAGAGAGCTGCCTTGCCCTTGGTGCTCTGTGAGATCAAACCTGGGGCACCCCTGCAGGCTGCCGAGACCCCCAGTTTGGATGGAAGACATACGAGAAATGTCCACGTTAAAACTCACATGTATGTGGTCTCCAGGGGCCTGAGCCAGCAAAGTCAAGGGAAGTCTGTCTGCCGATTTCCACAAAGTCTAGATCGAGTCCTATCTCTTCCCTGCTAGTGGGCAAGGATCCTTCCAACTATGTGGGTAGAAAAATTTGTCACGTGAAGATTGCTGTTGTGTTTGGTGCTACAAGAGTCTTCAACTGCCTGTAGCACTAAAAAAAAGTGGCATCTGTATTTACACTGAGCCACCTGTACCATGTAATTGACAAGTGCAGATATTCTGGACTTGAAAAAGCAAGGTACCTCTTGGTGGTAATTCCGGTAAGTGAGCCCACTTGAGCTGTTGGCAAACATAGGATTTAATTCTCCCAGCTGTCTATGTACTTTCCCAGTCCTCTTCACAGTTGTGCCTGAAAGCCTCAATTGTTAATTCATCTCCATCATTCCCCTCTGATAGGCAATCAGGATAAGCTGTACCTAGTGATGGTTTGGTACATAAAACTGAACCATTTAAGTGGACCACTGGATTCAAAAAGGTTGTATTCCACTAGAGACCACCATAAATAAAAAGTATGTCCCACTGGGTTGCACATTGCTTTCTCCAACCGTCCTCATCTACACATTGTCACATACAGCCTGTTGGAAAACCATGCCCCTTTTCCCAAATGGGGCAGCTCAGGTATGTGAACATTTACAAAAGCCTCTCCAGCATTGCCTGAGTACATGGATGAAAGAACAATCTTCCTCTGTGACCTACTATATTAATTCATCACAAAATATCACTGTCCTCTATCACAGATACCACACCCTTTGGCCTGCTTGCCTCTCCAAAGAAGGAAAAGTTGATGCTCAGTGTTTGGAACTGCTGTGCACCAGGAATGGAAGCTTTTGCACGTGACTGTTTCTGCTCATGCTGCTCCTCGCTGCCTGCTGCAGGCACCATAGGAACGGCTGCCTTTTCCTCTTCTTAGCTTGTGACAGGCTAACACTTTTCCCTTTGTAGCTACGAAGTGCCTAGATGGCTGTTGAGAACTTTTGGATGTTAGATTTCTTCATTTCAGATATTTTGTAATAGTAGCAAACACGGGTGGGGGGGGACCAACCTTTCTTTCTTTCTTGGTAAACAACGTTAAAAGCAATTTGGAAGCTATGCAGTTGTAAGAACAAGATATGATCCTGTTCTACACCTTGGGATTTTTTTTTTAATACAGAGTGAGAAAAGGTGCATAAGAGAGAATTTTAGCATGACAGTATTAATCTATGTTTCGTTATGTCTGTCAGAACAGTATTCATGAGGATGAAACCTGTACTGAGCAGGAGCATTCTCCTGAAACCACAAAAATGACATTTCTGAAAGACAGAATGGTGAAATTTTTATCATCTCCATTAAAAGCCAAATCCTACAGTCTTTCCCAGTGGCCAAACAGAATTTCTGAGCTAGTGGTACAGGAACACTTCAGAAAGATACCAAAATGCAAACTGATATTGGTGTTAAGCACAGCCAGGAAGTCATCTCTAACAAAGGGATACCGTTTCTGTCATAATGTCACGGACAGTGTCTGTCTAAGGCAATGTCATTCCAACAGCCACTTATTCCCTCTTACTGAGCAGAAACTGTGTAATGAGATATGATGGAGTTTCCTGAGACAGAGGAAGAAGTAATTAAAAAACCCCACTGGGTAATGCTCATCATCTTCTGCACATTGTTCAGATAAACTGCTAAATCTAACAGAAAACTCTTCACCTCTCTTACCACAGTGGTCAGTCTTCATCTGCTCTACATGCAAGGACTGGACACTCAGCAAGCACTGTTTGGTGCTTCCTCAGTGTAAATAAAAGAAGAAAGCATTTTTACTGTAAAGGCCTTTGTCCTCTGTAGATCTCCACGTAATTTACAAAGAAGTCATTATCTCCATCTTGAAGATGGGAACAGAGAAGACCAAAGATGAACTGATCCACCTGTGGTCACCGAGCAGCAAAGCCTGGAGAGCCCTAAAATCAAGACCCCTAACAGAGGGCTCCATTCACAAACCCAGATGCAGAAAGAACATTTCAGGGAAAAAAATCCAGCTCTGCTTTCCATATCATAACAACTATCCGCTTAAAAAGAAAAGTACTGATCAATACAAAATAAGACAAGTGGATGAATGGTGGAAAGATGACATTTGATCACCTTAAATGGAAAATACAAGCAATGTAGACAGTCGGCTCATATGTCATTCACAGGTATGAGTCTATACAAGCCAGATTTGCAAGAGTTTGTAGATCTTTTTTATGATTGTATTTCAGTTTCAAATCTTACTGGCTTCTGCCCACAGAGTTGTCATCTCTGGAAACCCCAGCTTATGCTAACTGTAGGCCCTTTGAGGTCTCTGAAAGCACATGGAATACAAGAAAAGACAGAAAAGAATTGGGAAGGATAAGGAAGCAGAAGACAAGGCAGGCAAAGTAGAGAAAGAAAAACAAATCTGAGAGAAAGGAAACAGGAGAATGAAGAAGGTTAAGAGAAGGGAAGAATCACAAGAACAAAAATAGGAGGAGAGATAGGGAAATTTGATTTTAATTATGTTTATTGTAGTTTTTCATGCACAAAATTACAAAGTGAAAACAACATAAACAGTTCTGCTGCAGGCATGCTAGGAAACAATCCATAAAGCAAGAAAATGTTATACAGGAGCTTGTAGTGACTTCCTGCATTATTCACTATGTAATAATTGCCCAAAAGAAATTAATGAATCTTTTTTCAGTTAGTTGGGCAAATAACTGGAAAGACTTATAGGCTTCTTTGCTGTAGATTCTTTACCTAAATAAGAGATAAAAGACAACCAAGACCTTTAGAAGCTGGTTGTAAAAAGTTAGATATGATCTGTACAAGAGAGACACCCCTGCCCCATAGCAGGATCCATCATAGCAGGGAGGATATATTAATATAGCAGGAGACAATCCCCGCTCAGAGGAAGGAAGAAGAAACAAGCTGTGTTTAAAAACATGACAATAAAAGATTTTAAACTTTCATTCCCTGAACCCCAACAAATTCACAAATCCACCTATAAAGCTTGCCCACCTTTCGGCTCCTCAGATAGTACAAGGGACAAACATAACAGGAATAGTCAAGCAATTTAGGTATGACAAGTTTTGACAGGCTAAAGTCACGCTGCCCAGAAGACTGCATTCTCTTCCCTGCAGATTAAGGCCAACAAGGACCCAAATACCACAACCTTTCCAAATCTTCCCTTTTCCATTCCACATTTAGGGCTTTCACCCGTATTCCTAAACCCATGCTCATTTTATTTTCTCTCTTGACAGAAAGAAATTTCAGAAAAGCCTTTGACCTGAAGGGCTAAATGGAGAGTACCTCCTATGCACAGCAGATTTCTTTATTTCCCCCTAGAGTCTGGATGATGATCACAAAGATTTTTCTTTTAATTTCCTTATTACCTGTTTCTACCTTTGAACTTTTCTAATTTAGAAATCCATCATCTTCATCTCAGATCTCTAGCTGCTGGATCTTCCCTGATAGCAGCTAACAAGGCTAGCATCATTAACCAAACAACCAAGGAGAAAATCTAGATACATGTTAATAGGAGGATATTCTTTCTCCTTATAGCACTGACAACGTATCTTTAAGTTTCCTGTCAAAATGTCCTTGAAACCTGCTGAGTGTTATCCTTGCCAAACACATTGTCACAAAACTTCTGCTTGTTTCTAACAAAAGTCTCTGAAGTGGTTGGTACAATTTCTGGAGATAAAAAAAATCAGGAAGCTATCAATACCCAGCAACAATGTAGAATTATAATAAAGCATCTCCCAAAGGATTTATGTGTGTATAGGTCTATCTGTGTGTGCCCATGTCCTGCACAGCGTGACTTGGCACCTGAGCTCAGAGCAGCTGGTACACCTGCAATGTCAGGAGTGCAGTGCATGTCGCGGGAGAAGTTTTACGAGTCATCACACCGGTAGCGATTAACTGGCACAGCATGCTGGCAAAGCTCGGACCAGCCCAGGACTGTAGCGAATGGCATGCTGCGCATCTTTTGCACTGCCAGCTGCCTCTGACACCCATTAAACACCCCTGTCTCACTGACCAGTCGAACACAGTCAATGCATGCTACTTTCTGGAACAGTCTGTCTTCTCTTCTGTCCTTAACCCGCTACACTAACACTGTATTTCTCTCCTAAAACCACCTATCAGAGCAAAAGGGTGTCCATGGAAACCTTTCTTGCTTTATAGTAGCTATGCAGTCTGTTGCTACACTTTCACATCAGATTTGTTACTGGTGCTTATTCACTTGGAATGAAACAGTAAACTTGTCTGGAGACGTCCTGAATTATTCATAGACAACACGTACAAAGATAAGTCAGGGCATGAGATGTACCTCGGTGTTGAAGCCAACATGGTATGTAAGAGTGAATGATGCTTGCGTGGCTTTGTGGGAGAGCTGCATCTCGACCACTGTGAATGACTAGGAATTGGGTAAAGACCATTAAGACTTGCAAGCCAATTTGCCTTTGACAATGGAAATCAGGGAAAGTTTTGACACGGCTGCTGTCTTGGCCTCGCTTCGATTGTGAACACAGCGTTAAGGCCTGAAGTCACCTCCAGGTTTGCATTCAGACTTTCAAACGAGCAGTTCTGTGGGCACACAGAGGCAAGCGTGTCTGATAGCGCTTAGACAGACAATTACTTTGTTATGCCTATCAAGGAAGTAGTTAGATGACTAAATATTATTGACTATGGCTCTGGAGCTGCAGCCGGAAAACTATACATGGAAGTTGGATAAATCAGTCAATTCCAGATTTGTTATCCAGCATCAGCTTTGAGCTCATTTTTCCTACAGCGAAGGTATATCCACCATACAAATATTTGTGCCTTACGATTTCTGCATGCCTCTGAAGTCCAGTACTGCACGAGCCAGAAGTTAGTGTTTGGGAACCATTTGTGGGCCTGCTTTGAAAACAGTGGGTGCAGTTCAAGTTGCACATCACTCCAATATACATCATGTGACTTTAATTTCTAGTCTGAGCCTGCAGGATTAGAAATGGGCCCATTTATAAAGCCATCACTTAATCAAGTAGTCATGCTTTTCTAAGAAAACCTGTTCATCTATTACTCTCAGAAAAATTCAGTGAATTTTCTCTTGGCAATCTCCATCTGGAGGTATGTGGACTGGATGGCACAGAAAGCTAACGCCAGCCTTTACAAGCCTCCAAGAGCTTGTCCATCAGTGTCTCACCAGTACTGCAATGACAGGCACTCCATGTCTAAACAGTGGAAAGACATTACATTTTCATGGTAGCTAAAAAAGGGGGATGAAGTGATTCCATACTGAGAACACTTCTGTGAGTATTAGATGGAATAGTCAGTTAATCTCTCATGTTCACCTTTGTCAAAAATCTGCAAAAGAAGAGAAACTTAGTTCTGACACAGCTATAACCATCAGCAGACTTTGGGAAGCATCCTAATTTGAAGATGTTAGTCATAAAAGCAAAGTCCCATGTGCCACAGCACACGATAATGAATTTAAAAATAAGACCTACCTTCCTAAACCACTGTTGGTTGACCAGTTTGAGCACTGGGAAGAGACTTCTGTTTATGAATGACACGTTCCTATTTAAATCAACTTCAAACTTTCCTCTGTGCTATATTTATATTAAAATCAGATTTATACCAGTTAGCAATTTATCCCTGAAGCAGCTTACAGATCTATGCCATCACAGTTGGTGTCTGACTTTAAGCTGTCAGTAATGTAGTACTTCAGGATGTTTTTAACTTGAATTATATATATATATCTTATATTGAAATGACTTTAGAATTGTGTATAGAGCCTTGTTTTTAAACACTTGTTCTCTTTCTGGAGATTGTGTACACGTGCAAAGTTTGTTAGAAATCCAAGAATATTATGATTTTAATACTCCTACGGAACATGACTAAATATTCAGCAATGCTTCAAATTAACTTGGTGCCCCACCCCAGCAGATCAGCTCTTCAAACAGCCTACATTCCTTCACCTGGGAGTGGAAGGAAATCACAAAAAAAAGTAAATAAAGGAGTGAGATGGAAAGCATTTTTGCTGTGCAATTATCCTGATTCTCAACCCACGCTCCCTGAGAAACAAGAAGGAAGAGCAATACTCGAAATGTCCCTTGGTCATGCTAGGAAAAAATTGCTTATGGATCAGTACTACTGTCGGTACTCACCTTGACCAGTATCTTACTCTGGCAGGCCACTAAATCCAGTGAGAGATCCCAATACCTTATGTTTTAAAAGCAGAACAGATACAAATGGGATGCCCTTCACAGCACCACTTCTGCCAAGCTCTCACTGTGGGCTGTGGCAGAGGGCAGGAAGAGTTTTCAGGGCATCTTCTCTCCCATTTTGCAGAAGAGCATTCTTCTCACTCAGCTGGTTTCCCCCAGACTACTCAATAAGGTAGCACTAAGCTTGAGTTCCTGGCTCCCAGTGTAATTTTTGCACATAACCCACCTCTTTGGGGTGAGGGTTGTGGGGGACATATTTACACACATATGGATATTTGAGAGGACACTTACCCACCTGAAATGACCATTTCATATTTATTAGGCAAATATCAGGATGACACCAGACCTTCCTTCCAAGCTATGTGGAGGGAATAAGTCAGAAACTCTGCAAGACTTTTCCTTTCTTCCCACTGTAATAATTTCATTACCATAAACTGCCTGCTATCAGACAAATTGGTGAATTTTGCCCCATGCTGGGCAAGGCCTTGGTGCAGGGTCCATATTTTTGAATATAGCTGAAGACAAAACTCACGTGTTTACCAGTCATACTTGGGAGCATTACTGCTCTTCAGCAGAGATTTTTGCTTTCTGAGGAGGCGGTTTGTGTTCCATACACCCTCTGAATCACATTCTGCTTTTTAGATTTTGGTATGCAATGATGACACAGCAAATTACACCCTTGTAATACAAAAGGATAATATTTTTCTAGCGAGAGTTCTTAAGGCTGTGACCAGCTCGTCTGAAATAGTTAGCAACGCTACATTCTCAAAGGGCTGCTGATAATGCCGCTCCCCAGTCTCTAATTCCCAGGTTTTAGGCTTGAAAAGAATGGAGCATCCTGCATGAAGGCATTCCACTCTGGATCATACAGTAGTGGGAGTTTCAGAAGAGTATAAGTTTTCTTAGCTGTAGGCAGCTCATCTTGTATCTTGTGTCATGTTCTCATGATGAGACATCTTTGACAACGTCTATGTATGTATGTTGATGATACAAGGAGATAGGGCCACCCCTAAATTCCCTGCACCTCCAAAAAAGAGACAAATGTGAGCAAGGGAAACTCCATTGCACAGCATATGCTGCTACTTACTTACTTTGACTTGACATTGATGGATGCATTCAAGTATTTACAAGCTGCCTGATGAGATGACTCAGAGAAAGTTTGAAAGAAACAGCACGGCTGACACCCCTGCTTGAAGGGGGAGGAAGTGGGAGGGAAAGATTGCCTTGAGATCAGAGTTTGTGGTTTTTTAAAATGCTGCTGCTTCACAAGCCCACTCTTTGTGCTGGAGTAATTATGTGGGTGTACTAGGAAAAAAAGCTAAGCAGCTTGAGAAAAGTCTGGCTGTGGGGAAACCCAAATTTAAAAAGATCGAAGAAGTAGAGCAGCCCAGTAGTCCTGGAGGAGCACATGCAAACCATCTTTGCAAGAGCCTAGAGAAATTACTGTGACAGTCCTGGGACAGTTTGTGGTGCAGGTCAGTCGTCCATGGGCAGTGAGCTCAACTTTCCATCATCCTGCCCATACAACTCCTCCGTGCTGGGGATGTCCCCCATCCTGTGGCACTGCACGAGACATAGATCAGCACAATTCTCCCATAACTCGAAGACTGCTTTTGTTGAGGGCTTCTGTGACCACGTGAGGATGTGAACAGGAGCAGGGACTGGAGGGTCAAAAAGCCATCCAGGCCTCTGCCTCTCTCCCTTGCAATATGTGTGGCTGGGCCCCACAGGTGTGCCCTGGTACTCACCAGCACCAAGCCCTCTCACTTGAAGGAAGGCTAGGCACAGAGCAGCTGCCCTGGAGATCGTGTCTGTCATCACTGACTTTTTAACGAGCAGAAAGCAGAAAGAAAAGTGCATCCTGTTCTACGAATTACCATTTTTGAGCTGTTGGGCAGGAAGTATCTGCATCAAGCTGGGAAGGCACTCACATAAGTCATTGCATTTAACTCTTTCCCTCCATTTTCCTGACAGCTCATGCAGGTACAGGGCAACAGTGTAGAAAAAAAGTCCGAGAAGTTGGCTTTCTCCACAGATCCACATGGGAGTGGTGCAACTCCACCTGTCCTTATACCACCTCGCCATGTCAAAGTGCAGGGAAGGGAGGTGCCCTTGTGAAGCCAGTGGTGCAAACGAAGAGTGTGGTTAAAAAATGGACTTCATCCCCATCCTCAAGACGGCAATTGGCCTTCTGTAACAAGCATGGAAAGGAGAACAAGGCCCCTGGGTAAACATTTGACACAGTTCCCCAGCATGGAGGCAGGAGGAAAAGACCATTTCAGTTGCAGAGCGTAGACTACCCCTTACTGATTCCTAATGGGAATTTTGTAATGTACCTCTGCACAATGACAATACAAGGATATAGGCTATTTCTTGTATGCATTCCTGTTTTAATTCATGAGATAAGCTCCCTTCAGTGTCCATTTGAGGCAGCTTCAGAAGCAATCTGTGAACGTCTAGAGCATCCTCTCTCTGCAGCTCACACCAGCGTGCCCAGGCGAGCTCCATGCCAGCTGTGGGGGCCTGGGCAGAGGTGTTGCTGTGGAAGTGGGAGCTTGGCGTGGATTAACCACCCCAGGACCTACCCAGGCGCTGTAGCAGGGGCATACCCTAACTTGCACGAGGAATGTGATGTATAAGACTTACTCTCCACCCAAGGAAATATCACATGCTACTATTTATATTCTTTTGTATCCTCTAGGGGATTGAATACTTCTGGATGCTTCCTGCTCCTTCGGAATAAAAAAGAAAGAAAAAAGGGGAAGAGGCTGGGAAACTACTGGAAAATCCTAAAATGGCTGTCTTGTTCTGAAGAAATGAGAGTATTTACCTCTCTCAAAAGTTTTTTGTAAAAATCTTTAATTGCATTACAAGATATTTCATTTCATTGGAATTTCATTATTCTGTCAGACTTCACTTTGAAAGGGATATTTTTCTTGTCAAATCTTGTGTAACTACAAAAAAGGCACATTTTCCTGAAACACCGTGGTGGTGAAATTTCATTTGGAATGAAAGACATTACAGAAATGTAGGTGTGTTGTTGTTGTTGAAAATAATTTTATCTGACAGAAAGTTGATGGACTTGTAGGTCTTTTTTGGACGTGAGATGTAGTTATTACCCATTTCCTAATGCTCACAGAACTAGCTGCCCTTGCTAACACCAATGGGATAACTTTGGTGGACTTCATGGAGAACTGGCTTGGGCCACTGGTACCTCAACGTAATTCCTCCTTTCTTTTAGGAATACAAAAGAGCAACACTCTGACTGGCAGAGTGCAGTGAGGAAATTAGCTTAATTGCTAAAGCAATAATGCTTATAACAAAGCATGACACATGAATAAAAACCAGGAGAAAGGAGCCTCTAGCTGCAAAAAAAGCTATACAAGGTTTTAAAATGTTCCTTGCATGCATATATGCAGTGTTTTGTACAGTAACCATAAAATTGACAAGGTTGTTTTATACCTTTCAAGCACAAGCAACCTGTTTTGACTTTGTAACACTCGGTGAGTCATTAGAGAAACTGATCTTACTAAAAGCTTTGCCATTTCTCTTGTTCTTACTGAGATCACTAAAAAAAGGGCTTGGATAAGATATGTGCTGCAAAAAAACGAAGTAATGTGCCTGTTCACTGTCTCCCGATCCCTGCCATGTGCCAGCTTGGGTAGCTGACTTGCTCTTTCTTTGCCATCAGCAGGCTAGGCACTGGCTCCAGAGTCACTCATCCAAGACAGAGCCCCACTGGATGGACTCCCTTCCTGCAAGTACACGGGCAGGGGGAACGAAGATACCTTTTTGCTCATAAACATGCTTAGACACTGCGCGATCTTGTGCAGCTGGTGGCTGTGATGGCGCCTGGCTGAGCTCTGTCCACCTGACCATCCACCATGTCCCAGCCACAGCACGCCTGGGTACGCTCAGCCTCTCGAGTTGAGCTGCAGATCCAGGCTCTGCGCCCATCACAGGTCCCTGGGCTCATCCCCTGCCTGGGATCTGCCTGCTGAGCCCTGCTGCCTTGCAGAGCCCCTGCTCTGAGCCATCCTGAGCCCGGTTCTCCACCCCAGCTGGTGCAGAGCTTCCCTTTGCAGCCAAGTTCTGAATGGGGAACAGCACAAATTAAAGCAAGCTGACAGAGACACCAGAAATACGTTGCCCAGAGTCCGTGATCACACCACTGCTCTCCTTAACAGTCAACCACCAGAAGTGAAAGCCCTTTGCAGGAGGAAAAGCAACAACTAATGTAGAAATAAAGCATTGTATTCCTTCTCAATGTAATTTTGCTTTTCCCCAAGCAATCGATTAATGTTTCTGCAACAAAGAGTTTAACTCGTGAGTGGGAAAGGAGGGGCCTGATGTGAGTGTGAGGGAGTTATGCTGCAGATGACATACTGCAGAAAGCAGCGCTCCCCGCATCCACCTCTACCACAAGATGTGGCACATTGAATCCGAAAAATGGGAGAGGTTCCTGCACTATGGGATCATCTTATCTCTGAATCCAAACATCTGCACATTTTATTTACTTCTCTTTGAAGGCTGAATAAGCAGCTATGTGTGCAGAGAGGCAGCAGGGTATTTATTTGCTTTATTGTTCATACTTTCAATCTTACTCTGACTGGTTGTGTATGGTATTTTGCCACTGTGTGCTAGTGGACTCTTTCACGGTGTCTGAAAGCTCGTCAATAAAAATAACTGCAAAAAGAAAGCAACAGCTTTCCTATCGTGCGGCACTTTCAAGTTATCTCTTGATAGCAAGTGGTCAGATGTCACCACTATAAAACCACAGTATTCTGGGATAATGTATAACCTGAACAATAAATCCAGTATTGTATTCCTAGTCTTTCACATCAGATATGCAAGACCCAGTGTCACTGCTTTTCCCTTCAGTTTAACCAGGGTTGGTCTGTCTGCTTAAGCTGAATGTTCTTCTGACTCCTACTCCTTTCTAAAACTAACCCACTTCATCTGCTGCCTGAATAAAAAGCTTCGCGTTAGTCACGACATTTTCCTGCACTGTTTTATTCACAAAGTTTGACAGAAAAATATGTGTTATGAAACCAACTTTTAATGCTTGATGGAAATAGGCCCAAACCTGCCTGAGCAGCTGTCCTTCTGTGAAATTGAAGGCAGCAGTAAGGGCTTCAACACATTTTCACACTACTTGATGTGTTGCCAGGCTTAAGTACCCATTGATCAGACCAAAGACTATCCTGCTGGGTGGACCAAAGGCCTGCCCAAGCCAGTACTTCACCCCTGACAGTGGTCAATAGTAGGTGCGTTGGGGGAGAAGAGAAAAGGACAAGTAAACTGTGGTTGTTCCCCCCACAGTATGTTCCCACCTTGCCTCAATCTGCTGCTTACAGAGTTCTCAAGCCAGATGTTGTGCTCACAATTTTAATAGCTCTGGAAGTATATTTCTTCTAGATTTTGGTCATTTTATGAAGCAATTCAGACTTTCTACCCCATAGCATCATAAGTAATGAGTTAAACATATCCAATCGTACAATGCAGAAAACACAGTTTCTTAATGTGCTTGAAATCTTCTGGCTGATAACACTGGAACAGATTGTCCAGAGAGGCTGTAGGATCTGCATCCTTGGAGGTGTTCAAAACCAGGCAAGACAAAGCCTTGATCTAACCTGGCCCTGCTTAGAGAAAGGGCTGGACCACATTAATTCCAGGTGTCTCTTTCAACCTAAATCATCCTGTCTTTATAACTTCTCAAGGTGTCCACCACCTTTTTAAACAAGAAATAATGAAACACGTCTTTCTTTTCACTTTCTTCTTACCCATTGACCATGTTATTCATTATCCCATGAAGCACCACAAACCAACAGCCCTTCTCTGCCCTCACCAGGTGTCTCTTCTCCAGCCTCAGGAGCCATTATTCTATTTAGTGTCTCACATAGGAGAGGGTGAGGTGCTCTGTACCTTCACTCATCCTTGCTGCCCTTCTCTGAACCTTTATTAATTCTACTTCATCCCTTTTGAGGCACAGAGGAGGAACAAGAACTTCCTGCAGAGCTGAAGAAGTGAGCAAACCAGGTACTTTCTACTATGGGAAAGTGGTATTTCCAGTCTGATCAACTTTCTGAGCCCCATGAACCAACATTTTCTCCATAATGACTCCTGTTTCTCCTCTTGAACTTGTTCTTAATTGTAGTCCCACCTCATAGCATCCTCACTGCTCTCCTTTCCACGTGATTTCTCTTCACCCTTGCACTTCTCCATCAGTTGGGGCAACACTGGTGTTTGTGGGGCTGTATGCTAAGCCAGTCAGTCTCAGCAGCAGCTATCCCTGCACCAGAAAACTCTAGCTTGGAGGGGAAGGCTGTGGCTCCGTGGCAGCCTCAGTCAGCGTGACTGCTGGCCACCACAGCCACCTCTGCTGCCCTGTCCTCTGCCCCACAACCCTGCCCCTCTCCTGTAGCACCTCCAGGGCCCCTCTGACTGTGTCCTGCCATGCTTCAGAGCACTCCTCAGCAGAAAATATCCCCACAAAAAAAAAGGAACAAGTAGTTTTCTTCCACATTGACACCTCAAAATGGCTCTGTGAAGGAGCAGAGGACATCCGAGTCAGGGCAGGGGATGGAGTGGGGCTGTGGGACAGGGTGGCACCTCATCACAGCAGCAGCTGCTACATTAGCTTAGGCTGCCGTGGGGCTGCAGCTGTGTACATGCTTATCAGAGAGGAGTCCGTGGAAGCTCACAGCCTGAGGAAGGAAGCTGCTAATGAGCATCTTTCCATCTTCCCTTTCTCACATGCAAAAGGACAATTCTTTTAATGGTAACTGATAATAACTATAATATGTCATGATTACACCACATTTTTTCATAGCAAATCTTTTTTGGGTTTACATAAAATCTGTCCTCGCAAAGCTGTGTGAGGTGTATAACACAGAAGGCTGTCTTATAAATGAATAAAGTGAAATTCAGGGAACTAAAACTATGTAACTGAGTTCATACAGTCTATCTGGACCAGGCAAGAACCAGGACTTAAAGGTTTCAGCTTTCAGTAACGTCTTTAACCACTAGAAAAACTACTTGTACAGAAGGAAGAATTCCTCCATGTAATATTGCTGGGGAGGACAGTGAGGAGAAGCCTGATGAAGCTATCTGAACTAGATACATAATTCCTTTTTGTGTTTTTCAGGTACCTTATCAATAGCCTTATCTTGTAGTATCTAGAACCTTTTTTCCAGCTTCGCTTGCCAAAGTAGGATGACTCAGATGCCTCATACAGATTAGAAAAATAATTTTCTGTCGGCCGGACTACTCCCCTTTTTCAAATTTTTCTTGAGAAGTTGTTCAGAATTCTCTTCCTATTTCTCTTCAGAAATCTGGAAAAGATAAGCCCTGCTCTTCTAATAGGTAAGGGGACATCCTCCTCCCAGCTGAGGGTCTCTGCTCTCCAGCTACGGCCCCTGTTAGCAATCTTCGTGGGCCTGAGTCGAGAAAGCATTTCAACATTTTAATACATCTGTCTCCATTCAGGAGACCACTGCAGTCAGGAAGATTTGCAGTCACTCACAGAGCCCCTGTACTGTCAATGAACTCTTGTAGAAAATGAGTATCATACCCACAAGACAATAAAGCAGCGTAAGCATAATATAACTGGTGGGACTTTCATGTTTGTCTAAGGTTTTAAATAGTCCATATTTTTATATCATATGACTTAGAAAATGATATTTGTTCATGTAATTAGAGACTGTACTGTCACAAGGGAGCCAAATTCAGACTCTGTGTGCAACATGAACGTTGTCGTTTCCTGGCATCTGCTTAAAATATATTCTTAGTGCACTCTTTTGTAGGTTCATTTCCCCCTCTCCTGTTCAATGTTCTAAGGTATTGTAAAAATTAAAAAAAGATGCAGAGAGAAAAAAAGAAAACTATTCTCCTAACAACTATGGCAGTGCCAATACTACATACCTCTAAACATCGTCAGATGACAAGGTGTTTTTCTGCACACTCTAGGAGCTATAACCACCGCAAGGACAACATCAGTCACAACCACTTCTAGCTTTGTAGAACCTGATCACAACCTGAACTGCCATCAGGAACTTAGACTGTCCCACCAAATGCTTTCCACTGGTGGATCCCAAAGTAAGTTAGGAAGAAAGGCAAGTATTACTGTCCTCATTTCCCATGTACTCAAGGGTACTAGTTTCCAGACAAGTGAAGGGAGATACCTTGAGGAGAGAGGTCAAGAGCAGTAAAATCATGGAAAAGTGCAAAGCTCGCCTAAATCCCAAACGAGAGCCTGACCATCTCCTGGAGTATGCTGCCTCCTATGGAGTTTTCCATCATCAGAGGACAACCTACCACCCTATTAAAGCACCCTATTCCATTCCAGTAAAAACAAGAAGAATAAGATGGAGGCCCTCCTCGTTCCTGATCAACTTTTTTTCTACTCTATAGTTGACTTAAGTGGAAACCACAGCCTAATATGCACCCAACTTTACTAAAAAGCATTGGTGCCACTTGTATGCTGAGCACCATAGCTCTGACTGGGCCCAAGCCTGCTGGACCTTTAGACCATGACTGCTCCCTAAGGCAAGCACTTGGGCCTCTGATGGACACCTGAAGCAGGGCTCCAACCACACTGCGGCACCTCTTTCCCTGTGCATTGAGCAAGGAGGAACAACAACGATGGCTCCCATTGCTGCTGCAAGACAACCAGGCAAAAACAAAACAGGTTTCAATTTCGTTTTGATTTCAGGCTGCCCTGCATGTGATTGCATATTGTACCTCTCATAAGAAAAAGCAAGAGCTTTCCCTAGGCTCTCCCAGGAACGCCTTGTCCTGAAATTGTTGCACAGAAGACAGCTGTACAAATCGTTACTTTATTAACAAAAACATGATGTGCAGAGCAACATGTTTTGCTCCAGAACCCAAAGATAAAGCAGGATGCGGGAATTGCCTCCCACCCTGGCCACGAACCCAGAACCACATCCTCTCTCTCAGGAACGTCCCACTGTTTTTTCCTCTGTTGCCTACTACAGACCACGAGAATGGTGGACGCCCCACTCCAGCCTGAAAGGGATTGTATACCCTGTTATGAATACCATGCCTCAGCAAAGTGGGATTTTTTAGCAGCCCACAACTAGTGGAATCACAGCCTCTGTAATCGAAGTGCAGAGATGTACTCCTGCTCTGCAAGGGCTTCCTTCCCATCCTGCAGGAGTTTTCTGCTTCTGAGAGTTCAACAATGTGCTGCTCTTCAAAACAAAAAAGTACAAACGCAACCACTTTTCCACCCCTCTTGTTTTTAACTAGACAATGGTCTTTTCATATCCCCCAGATTAAAATATGAGATGGCTGTGCTTAAACCTGTACGCTAATATACATATTTTCATGCTGAGACAATGTTTAATATGCTCAGTCCTGACTAATTGAAAAACTTCTATCCAACAGGCATTGCTTAGGTAGGTTCACAGTGATTGAAACCCAAACTTGAAAAGAATTACCTGGATACCCTTCATTATTATGGCAGCATCCCTAGTAAATGGGGAATCACAGCTGCAGTGATAACAACACTATAATGATTCCCATCTTCTTATATCAGCAATCCCACTAAAGCCCAGGACAAATCTATCCTTAGGTAAGCAAATAGTGAGTGTTCAATACCACTGGCATTCAGTTAGCAGCTCTTGTGCAAGCTCTGGATGGGCTCGATTTCTTCAGTGAGTACTATTCCCCCTAAAACAGGACAAAACTCCATGAAGAGCAAGCCTTTTTACGGCTGTGATGGAGTCATAGTCTTATTTATTTTAACAAAAGGATGAAGCCCAGAACAGTCAGAGTTGACAGTATGAATTAATCCCTCTTAATATTTGTCTTGCAGTTCAATCTCCAATGCCACTAACCTACATTTGTTTAAAAACAATGAACTGGTCTCTGTTTCAATACTGGGTTTGTATGTTCTAGAATCAATTTTCCCTATTTGTACTCTCAATCATCCCTTCACTAGTTTAATCGCCTTACTTAAAAATGCGTTAAGAACTATAAATATCAGAAAAAGCAAACCTTTCAGCCATGAGGCTGAGTGGAGACATACATATCAGTAAACACATTTCCTGAGTAATAGCACACTATGCAGTTTGTAAAACGCAATTACGCAGTAGCAACTCTTATCAGGAAACGTATTTACACTGATTCCTTGTAGCAATAGATCAAAGAACTTATTTTACTGACCTATATCTGTACTTAATTGTACAGCAGTTTCGTACATAAATAAGCAAATTGTCTTCCTTTTTCTGAATAATTTCCTACTAATGGACAGCAGTTTTCCTGACATAGATGCTTTGCAAAGATTAATTTTTGAAAACTAAAACTGGTGTCTGAATTTAATATAACTCATCATCGGAAAGTTGCAGACATCTGAAATATCAGCTGTCTGTAGAGGAAAACAAAAGCAGCACACACAGTGAGTCCACCAGCCCAAGAAGAGACTAGCAAGTGGCCTCATCATAGAAATAGCTAGATTCTTTTTCTCTTGTCTATTTTCTCTTTTGTCTCTACCCACCCATAAAACTGTCTAGAAAAATGTAAGTAATATCCATCCAGCAGAGGAGGACTGAGGAAGAGCATGGAAGGCCTTCAAATCCTGTCTCCCACTCCTTTTGCAGCCAGCAGTCTGCAGGTTTTCTCTACTTCCCAGCCGTCTAACCAGATTGCCATAAAGACAGGACTTCCAGCACATCTGAGCAACCAATGGCCACTCCTTTACGGGGGATTCAAAACATATTGTTTCCACTCTGCTTTCAAAAATCCCCACAAAGGATGTAAGGGCTCCCCACGTAGGATACATCACCTCTGGAATACTGCCCTCCATGCGGCCCTACTCATTTAAGGGCCCTGAACTGTCTGGCTGCTTCAATGCAGTCAGGAATACCTGCAAGCAGGTTTGTAGCAATTAGCAGCATGCTCCAGGCAGCAGCAGCTGTGGTTTTCTATGATTTTTTTGTGCCAAGAGCAGCTGGGCTGAGAAGAGGAGCCACGGAGTGAAGTTCTACTGAAGACGGAGTCAGAAGGTCCAAGTCCACGGTGCAGCCCAAGGAACTGGTCCTTCTGCCTCCTATTCTCTAGAGCTGCTATGGAAATTTCTCAAAAACTATTTTTGTTACAAAATACTACCTGGTTAAAAACAAAGGTTCTCATGGAAATACTGCTGTTAAAGTGAAACTTTCAGTAAAAATAACAGCCTATGTTGCTCTAGGAGCCAACATATCTGCTCTGCTGGCATTGGACTAGGGGTTTCAGTTTCAGGACTAGGTGGGCTCCTGACCAGCATCATTTGATGGAAAGAAGGCGTCTTCTCCAAGCCCACCCACTGGAGCAGTTTCCACTTTTTATAAATAAAAAGCAGAAGCATGCATCTGAGACTCCCTCATCCCAGAGGAGTGCTCAAAACCATATCCACACAGACAACATCTCTCAGAGAAGTGCAAGCAACTTAACATGGCCAGAGGTATTCAAGGAGACCCATCACACAGCAGCTAATGGACTGGTAGCAGGGGAATTCCTCCTGGCACGTGAGAAACCCAGCTCAAGCCAAAGAACAGTTTAAACCTGCTTCTCCAATAGTCCCAAGCATGCGGCTACCACCTAGCGCAGAACAAACTTGCTCTTTTCCCTATATGGAGAATACTTCGAGAGATCTTCTTCATCCCAGAACAGCATGGGAATATTTCCTACCTGGCTCTGTTGTCTAAACTGGGTCTTGAAAATGGCGGAACCACTTACATTATGGTTTCCTTTGACAAATTTAAAAGTAGGATGGCAAAATGAGAAGTCTTGAATTGCCTCAATAATTACAGCTAGTTCATTACAGCTAATACAAAAATTCAGGGCATTCATTTGAGATAACTCATCTTTCAGGACTCATCAACGACCTGGATGAAGAGTTAGAATATACCCTCAGCAAGTTCGCTGATGACACCAAACTGGGAGGTGTGGTAGATACACCAGAAGGCTGTGCTGCCATTCAGCGTGACCTCAACAGGCTGGAAAGTTGGGCAGAGAGGAACCTGATGAGGTTCAACAAAGGCAAATGCAGGGTCCTGCACCTGGGGAGGAGCAACCCCATGCATCAGTACAGGCTTGGGGCGGACCTGCTGGAGAGCAGCTCTG
>Ga0065711_1005355_pt1 | contig 20494 bp, 17 predicted proteins | sample Hoacrofraction12_FD_59098 | JGI IMG/M metagenome (GOLD analysis project Ga0065711, IMG submission 59098) | Hoatzin crop microbial communities from Cojedes, Venezuela - Epithelial fraction 12 v2 (version 2) | ecosystem: Host-associated > Birds > Digestive system > Esophagus > Crop | place...
TCCAGGTGAGGTCTCACCAGAGCAGAGTAGAGGGGCAGAATCACCTCTCTCGACCTGCTGGCCACGCTTCTCTTGATGCAGCCCAGGACACGGTTGGCCCTCTGGGCTGCCAGCGCACATTGCCAGCTCACGTCCAGCCTTTCGTCTATCAGTACCCCCAAGTCCCTCTCAGCAGGGCTGCTCTCCATCCTTTCATCCCCCAGCCTGTATTGATACCGGGGATTACGCCGACCCAGGTGTAGGACCTTGCACTTGGCCTTGTTGAACCTCATGAGGTTCACACAGGCTCACCTCTCCAGCTTGTCCAGGTCCCTCTGGATGGCATCCCGTCCTGTGCAGCCTGCTCTGGGTGACCCTGCTGTGGCAGGGGGTTGGACTGGGTGACCCACAGAGGTCCCTTCCAACCCCTACTATTCTGTGATTCTGTGATTCTGTGAAGGTGGAACCCCCATGCTCTGGACGTAGCCCTAGAAAATCACAGGATTCTGGAGGCATGTAGAGGGCAGGGCTCTAGGCTGCATACGGAGATCTGAAACCAGTCTACCCAGCCAATAAATGAGAATGGCAATTCTGCCGAGTTTGTGGTGCTCTGTGGCATTTCACATCCTCCTCCACCTGATTGTGTATCTGGGAAGTTTGCTTTGCGAACAGCGGAAAGGTGCGTGCAAGGCTGTGAACTTCAGCACTTCCTAGGGACACTTCAAGAACTCCAGCTGAATCTGTACTTACTCCCATCCCTGCAGCAGCATCCTCAAATGTCTCCTGGTGGGACTCTCACTGCTGAGACCTGTTCTTTTCTACAGAGACCAGTGTTGTTCTCCACTTGGGCTGCTGCTTTTTGTTTTCCTACATGGGGGCTCATGGCACCTTCCCAGGGCAGAGCATCTCTGCAACCATGCCTCTGCCTGGGTGACAGAGACAGGCTGTCCCACACCTTCTGCCTGCACAACCCTGCTGCAAGAACTGGTGATTTCAGGAGACAGATCAAGATAGGTAGGGACAGTTGCCATCTCATGCCAGGCTTACTACAGTAAGCGGAGAAAGTCCTGCTCTCCTCCCACACTCTGTCTTGAGCTGGGCCACACCCCTTCAACCATGGAGGCATGGGAGGTTGAAGAGGGTGGTTGTTTGGGAAGGGAAGCAGAGGAAGGTGTGTGGCTGCATGTCTGAAAAGCCTGTAGCCCCATGAAGGGGGCAGGATGGGAGTCTCAGATACCATGAAAAATGGGGTGAAGAAGGGCAACCCAACTGCCTTCACCCCTTACAAAGCTCCCCAACACCTAGTGCTCCCCACTGTTCTAGGACACTCCTGACTCCTCATGGCCTTCCCTTTGAACCTCCTCTGCTGCAGCCTCCAATCTTCACATTGCTGCCCAAATACTCAAGGAACAGCAAAGTTCGATTTTGCCTACCCCTCTGAGAATGCATGAATCTTTCAACCGTAGACAGAGAATACATAAGGAAAGACCAGCTATGGAGCTACAGGGCAGATGGAGGGAGCAGCCACACTTCCCAGTGTTACTGTTGGGGCCGTACAGACACAGCTGACCACTCACGTTGTGGTCCTGCTGAGCCAAAGTCCGCAGTGAAGAGTTGTTAGGAGAAAAGGTTGAGGTTCCAGGCAAACTGAGCACGCTCTGATGCCGTGGAGGGGGTCTTTCATGTAGGCACCCTGTCCTTCTTGGGCCTGCCCCTTTCTGCCAGCAAAGGGAAACCTGAGAGAGGTGGACTCTCTCAAGGAAGGACAACCCTAGCTGTACCTGTTGCTTTCTCATCCCAAGCCACAGTGGCAGTACAACTGGAGATTAAGCCTTCAGCAGGAGGTGTCAAAGGGACAGCATAGGGAGCAACATGAGTCCCCAAACTTCTCTTCCTTCTTAGCTGAATGGGGAGGGCCTCTTCCCATAATTTGTGTCTAGGGCACAAGATGTGAGAGAGCCAAGCACGAGGATGGAAGGTGCTTCATGCAAGGAGTGAGGATTACATTTGTAGAGATGCATTGGGGAAAAATGCCATGAACCTGCAGGAGTTTGGCTGATCAGTGAAGAGATGCATCAAAGGGAGGATAAAGTGAAGAGTGAGTGTCTGAAGCAGAGAAGAAGGTGTCAGGAGAGACAAGAGGCAGACCTAGAGGAGGACAAATTGGTGGTAGAGGTGGGCATGAAGCAAGCCCAAGAGCTGGGATACAGGTGGCTTAGCGCGTGGGTCAAGTAATGTTTTGTGCTGACAGCAGGAATGGAAGAGGCTTTGTCAGAAGTAGGGCTGAGGTTCAAATGTGCTGAGGACTTCAGAGAAGCAGGGCATAGTACCTCAGGGGAAGGGAAAACTGATGAAAGTAGGAGGGTAGCAAAAGTGCTTGAGAGGGTCTACCTGTGTGGGTGAGAAGACTGTTCTAACTGCTCCACTCGTTCCACCGCACAGTGCAAGGCCAAGGCTTAGGCTTTGTCATGGAACTCATCAGCCAGTAAAACCTATAAAAGACAGGAGAAAGAAGAGCCATTGTTTTCTGTCCTGGCGTGTTGCTTTATCCCAGTTCCTGATAGGGATGCTTCAGGACTTGTTGTAGATATCTCTCCAGTTAAATTATCTTATTTCAGAGTTGATTTGAACTGTGCTGTTTTGAAAGTGGTTTTAGGGACATTTGCCAAGGCACAATGGCCATATTTCTTCTAAACCAGATTTCTGAGACATCTCCTTGTTGCTCTATCCAATGTCCTATAGCTGTTTGAGCAAGTGTCTACGTTAGCACATATTTCATACCTACAGTTTAGATAACTTTTTATCTATGGCATTTCAAGGAGCTGTTAATTGAATTTCAGTTGCCACTTTATTTGATTCACAAGAAAGAGGCACACATTGTAAGATTTTGGAGAAAAGGTATTTTGAGGGATTCATGAGAACCAAAGAAATATTCTCATGCAGTGTTTCTATATGCTGGCATTTGGCTTCGTAGGAGTTTCTGATACTCAGATATTGATCATATGTATTGGCAAAAATGTTACTCACACTTTCCCACCCAGGGACTTTTCAAAACCCATCCCACTCTTCATCCAAGTTGTACATTAGTCCATCCAACCCTATCCTGATCAGAGATCCTGGCAGCAGGTCCCATGCTTTGGAGAGGGTGTCCAGGACCCCAGGAAATGACCATTGCTTGTGCTTGTGTCTCAGCCCACAAAACAAAAGCTCCTTCCCTTCTCAGCAGAAGAAAGCTTTGAGATGGGCCAGCACAAATGCTTTCAAGCACCTTGCTCAGGGACTGCATGATAAGACACCAAAGAAGAGGAGATGGATGGGGAAGCAGGACCACCATCAAATCACCTCCTCTAAATCAGATGCAATGTTCTCTTGGCCTCTGTAGAGCACAGAGATAACATGTCTCATCCTCAAGATCTAAGTGATGTTTCATACTTCTGTCATGCTCATAGGAAGTTCATTCATCCCAAGAGACAGAGCACAACTTCTGCAATACTTTGTAATCTTCTTCTCAACAGTACAGTTAATGCTGACAACACTAGCTTGCCCACAGCATTTCACAGGGACTAGGCAGGATGTTTATTGCAACAAAAGACAAAAATTAGGAACGAGACATGTCAGCTGAGTGATTCCTGTATGTCCTGACTTCCTCAGAGTCTGGAGTGTCACACGGTATGTCTGCCCTCAAAAGACTTCTCCTGATGTACCTTTGGCCCAGCGTGTTGAACGATCCTCTTGCTTCTGCTGAACTCCTCCTCTCTCACAGAGATGTGCACAGACATACTTGGACTGTGGCAAACATCCTAACTGAAGGCCATGGCATGTATTGAGTGTGTCTGGACTGCCCAAGTTGCGAGTGATCCTTTCCATGGTTGTTAGGAATTACAACCATGGGCAGCTTAGCAACTGCCCAAGTAAGAATTGCATTCATCCTTTTGATAGACCCAAGGTCTTCCAGCTGAAGAGTCCTAGCCCTCCTTTAGTAATGCCATCATTCAGTACCTTTGATTACCTTCATCACATTTTCCAGTACCTTCTCTGATTCTCCCGGAACTTTGTTGTCAATGAGCAGAGCAGGACAGCATGTATTCCAGATCTGTTTACTGTCTTGGTCTCCAGCAGGAATTCCTAATGTTCTGTTCTCCACAACGACCATCCAGGAGATTTGAGATGACATTTTTATAGAAGGCTGTACTTAATGAAGTGTCTGTTGTATACTGGAAACTCTTTGTTCATAAAGAGAAACTAGTGAATTAGTTTAGATGCAGACATTCGTGTTGTAGACATCCTCCTATCATAGGACAGATCTCTCCTCCCATGTCCCATTGTGTTCCATTATCCTGTGAAAATGGTGCTTTTTCCACCAGCTATAAGCTAAGGAGTAAATAAATCCTCAGCCCATCACAGGTAGTATTATGGAGTACCGACTGCTTCTGTACTGCTTGACCTAAGCATTGGTCTACAGCTTTACTAACACTCAACTGATCATGTATCTGGATGGCTTATGTTATTCCTTAGCTCTTGCAAACAGGAATGGCAAAAAACCAGCAACTGTTGTCTATGAGCAGTTTGATTTCGTGGCACTTTAAGTGGAGATCCAGGCACAGGTCAGCCCCCTTCCATCTCAAATAGACGTTCAACAGAACTAGGAAAAGTTTGGAGAGTTACAGCAACACTGATCAGAGACAAGCATTGGTAGAAGGAGTTACCGAGTAGGCTGGGATTCTTTAGTTTGGAAAAGAGGTGACTGACGGGGATACGGTAGAGGTCCTCAAGACCAAGTGGCTGATAGAGAGCGGACAAGAACTTACAATGATTGGGGCATTAAATTAAGCAAGCTGGTGGCATTTAAAAAAGAAAAAATTTTAAAAAAACCAACCAATGAACACTGTATGCAATTCTTCACACAACGAAGGTGCTGTCACCAGGAGCTGTGGGACTGCAGGCCACACCATGTCACGTAAGCCAAACGTTTGCATGCAGTTTAGGGAGAAACCATGTAGATTTATGGAACAGAAAATGACTGTTATTAAAACCGGCAACACTACCTTGGGCTGGGGAAGTCCCTGAGCTGCAAATTCTTGGTGTCCGGGAAATTTTTCAGGGGAAGGGTCTCTACGTGCACATTCTGTTCTTGTACTTTTCCCAGGGAATCTGCTTTTGCATAGTGTCGCTGCTGAGCATGAGCCAAATTTGAAAATCTAAACAGAAAATTGGGAAATTTTGGAAGCAGATCAAAAGTAAAATCAAATTACAAAGGTGGTAAAAATGAAAGCAAGGGACAGGTCAAAGGATCAGAAATATGCAAAACTTCAAAAGAAGGAAGACAGAGGGGAAACCAGTGAAACTCCTCTGGAAATGCCCACTTCCCCCTGAAGGCACCTAAGTAGCTGGTGGGGGCTTCCTAGTGCAGTCTTGTCTGGAGAGGCGATGGGGCCAGGGACCAGTAGTTGGATCCACAATCGCCTGTGGTGGTGGGACGTGCACCTGCTTGTCCCCTCAGCAGAAGCTTAGCCAGAGCAGGGAGACACTGATGAGGAATCCAGTGGCCCTGTGGGCCCTCAGGTGAAATGAACACAGATAAAAAGAAGCATCAGCAGGAGTCTTTAGAGGACCTGAAGGATGGCTTGCAGATTTGAAGTACATATTCACCAGGGTCTGCCTCTCACCACAGAAAGAAACTTTGTGAGGGGTGCTGTGAACTGCACTGTGAGCACACCGACCTTCACCACACAACGGTGGATTTTCCAACCTAAGTCCCAGTCTGGACCAGGTATAAACTGATATCTTGGATTTCCACCTTCCTTTGCTAGTGAAAGGTCCTGCCACTCTATGTCTGTGCAGCAATCCAAGACAAGGAGATGGAGTGATCAGATGTTTTTCAGACCCAGTTTGAAGTGAGCCATCTTGGTGTTACTTGTCCAGATAAAAAGGTGCATTGGGCCAGCCAGGAAGGCTGGTGAGACTGAAGTCCAACAATGAAGCATGCAAAGTCAAAATGAGGTGTCATCAGGGACTGCTCAGCTGTATGATTGCTCAAGATAGGAGAGAAGAGCAGGGTTAAGGTAGTGCTTACACCCTGGAGGAAGAAGGAGGGCAGAGGGGAGGTCACCCGTCCATGGTCATGCCAAAACACTGTCAGTCTTGCTAAGGTCCTATGAAAAGGCTCAGAAAGACCTCCAAGGAGGTATCTTGGATCATAGAATAGAATCATAGAATCATAGAATCATAGAATTGTAGAATCATTAAGGTTGGAAAACACCTCTAAGATCAGCAAGTCCAATCATCAACCCAGCACCACCATGTCTGCTAAACCATGTCCGGAAGTGCCACATCTAGGGGACTCCACCACTGCCCTGGGCAGCCTGATCCAATGCCTGACCACTCTTTCAGTAAAGAAATTTTCCTCATATCTAATCTAAACCTCCCCTGACACAACTTGAGGCCGTAATGCATGGAAGAGAGCTGTTGATCATAATTACTATTCAAGCAGTCCATTTAGAGTTGCTGGGCTCCAACAGGGGAATCTGAGGGTGCCAACAAACGACAAATTGAGCCAGTCTAACAGCTCACTGCTGCCTGAAGAGGCATCACTCTCCCCCTCCTTTCTCCATCCCCTTTCTGTTCCCAACAGTAGTCCTGACCACTGTTTTGCACAGGCTTTTTTTTTTTTTTTTTGCCATATTCTGCATAATCAGTGAGCTGAACTGGTGCATGGAGAGCTCTGTGGGCAGCGAGCTGGTTCCAGATGGGATGTATGGGTACACAGCCCTTGGTGGAGAGGCAGAAAAGATGTGGAGAGCAGACCCCTCCTTTTTTCAGCAGCTAGCTGTTAGCTGAGCTCACACCACCTCATGGAGCTTCCCCTGAGAATATGTAGTCACAGACCCACATGTGGCCTGGTAGCCAGACCCCTCAGCCCCAGCACAGATGAAGTGTTAGACCCCCTGCTCAGACTGAGCCCTGCACTGTCAGCATCTGAGCTTAGGTGAGCTGAACCTTACCTAAAGCATCTTCTTTCAACTCCATAGTCTTCAGTTTGGTCCTTGTACCAGTTGACTCCGGCATGTCTGCAACTCCCAGCTGCTGCACTGGTACCGGTTGATAATTTTGCAGGTATGAACCAACTGTTATTTCTAAAGCCCTTAACACACATCTCATCAGTCCAGTCTCATCAGTAAGTCAGGTGCAGGAAAACAAAATCCAGGGCATGCACCCAAGCAGGGACCGTGCTGCCCCTTCCCCATCCTCAACCAGTGGGACCATGTTCCAAGTTTGGGGTCAAGTCCTAGACCATATTTGAACCCACGTAACTTGACAAATGCTTTCAGGAGTTGTGTTTTGAATCCTCTGGGTTTGCTTTAAACCACTAGTTTCCTGGCCACATTGTGTGGGCTAGCAGCTAAGTGCACAGAGCTTCCTTTAGTAACCAGCTGCACCCTGCAGAAACTGCTCTGGGAAACAACCAGGGAGAAGACAAATGGCAACGCACAAGAGCAAGAAAGTGATGAAGAGGAAACAAAGCGTGAACGTGGCTGCTAGACTTGAGAGTTCTGAGAGCAGGGATGAACAGCTAACAGGCCCAAATCAATCATCTGCAATTTCTTAGGCAAATAGATTTAAGTAGGGTAGAGCCTGGGAGACTTCGAGGCCAAACACTGTGCTGAGATGAACAGACAAGAATAGAACAGAAATAAATTTGGGCTGAGAGGGAAGGTAGGAAGCGTTGGTGTAATGCACACCCTGGTGAAGAAGAGGGGAGGGGTTGCAAACATTACTATGCAAGCTACAGTTTAATACGAAACCAAAGAAAAAGCTATAAAAATCTACCTATATAAACGCTTCACCCTTCATAAATCCTTTGGGGATTTGCATTGCTTTCCTTTTTCAGATGGAGAAACGTTGCCGCCAGAGCATCTGTGATTCTGACTGTCCGAGAGGCAAACCTGTCCCTGGCAAGGGTGGCTGGACTCGGAGGTCTAAATGCACAACCTGACTATTCGAAACTGGACCGAGCAAATAGCAAACCGAGTCCTGCTCTAATTCTGGAAAAGAGCCAACGGGCAGGGCTGGTTTTTCCCCCGAGCCCCAGCCCTCCCTACCCTACCGCCTGCTCGCCAGCAGGTGGCACTGTGGCCCCGAGGATCCCGCGAGGACCAAGGCCGCCTTTGGCGGGGCTGTTCCGGGAGAAATCTTTCCAAACAATTGGGAAAGGTGCTCGCTATTTTTCTCTGCTCTACCTACTCACCCTACCACTCCTGGAGCCCTTTCGTCCCCAAAACGCTCTTGCCCTGTGCTCCTGAGATGAGGCGCATGGATTGCAAGGGTGTTTGCTCGCAGGGGGAGCTCCCACCACCCCTTAGTGACACCGGCCATGCAGGTGAGTGTTAACTTGGATTCTGCTGCCCCTCCATCACCTGGAGCAGCTCCGTCCCAGAGAGATGGGGAAGATGGCTTGTGATGGGCCAGTCCTCCATGCATGGTGCTTCCAGAATAGTTGTCCTCCTGCATCCTCACAGCTGGGACACCCAAGTGATGGGCACTTCCAGGTACCCAGGGCCTTGGGGAAGGTATTTTCAGGGATGTAATCTGGTACCTGTGCTTCACTGAATGGTCCAGCTATGTTTGCGGTGGGAACAGGGAAGCATCATACACAGCCCAGTACCTCAACCCACATCACGAATGGACACGCTGCATTATAATGCGACGTGGTCAGCTGTGGCAGGTCCACTGGATGGCACTGTGTCCCACACTCCCAAGCTCTCCTGGCAAGTCACCCCCACCCTGTCATGCTTGTTCCCCAGATCACAGACCACAGAGAGCATAGGTAGGGTGCAGCTGGTCTGCAGGTCAGCAGTAGTTACTGCACCGCCTATATTGCATTTTAGTACAGTCCTCATTTAAAATAAAGATGGTCTTTGAGAAACGCTAGTAATTAAGAATCAGCCACTGGTTGAAAAAGCATGAGCAGGACACAATGTGCTGCACATCTGACTTCCGATACACAAACGTATATTTTCATGATCGTAGAGACAGTGGTCCTGCTCCAGTACACAGAAAACCTGCTCATTGCTGTATGCACCTTCCATCGAAAACGTGACAACGAAAGGAGAAATACCTGAAGGTGGCACTGATGTAAATAGAGATTACCCCTCCTTACCCTCCCTAAAAAAATAAAAGGTTCTTTTTACAGCAGCTCAGTCCCCAAGTCCCCAGCTGTGATTCACCACTTCACCCCACAAACAGGGTACTAGGTTAGTGGAGGGGGATAATCCCAGGAGGGGAACGTGTGGCTGTGATGACACTGTGATGGAGAAACTTAAGCCAGAGCAGTCACCAAGGAGGGCCTGAGGAGCCCTCATCACTCTGTCTGGACTAGGAACACTGAGGGGTAGATACAAAATGGACTGCACCATCTGGGGGATGCTCCAGTTGGCTTTTTTGCCTTGTTATGGAACAGAAGTGGATTAACAGGGATCAAAAGCAAGGATCCCGTAGCTTTTTAGCTCCAGGAAGCTCCAGCTGCCCCTAGCAAGAAGACCTCCAAGGGTGGCACGCTTGCCTAGCTCCATGACAGGAAAGGTGATGCTCACACACTCTGAGAGGTGCAAGTTCCTTTTATTTTTGTCTGAAGACAGCAGGCAGGAGTGTCCTTAGACACTGTGACAGCACTAAGCACAGAGCCTGGAAATTATCAGCTGCTTTGCAAAGTAGGACCATGGTGGGAGCTGAGAAATAAAAGCCCATTTGGTGTTAGGAGGATGGGAGGCATGGTTTTGTGTCCAGGGAGCAGCAGTGGGAATGGGAGACATAGCTACCCAGGACACTAAACCTGGCAAAGGCAGGCAAAAACACATCTAATAACACTTGTCCAAATAATTCTTAGTTGTTCCAGTTGCTCTTCAGTTAGTGATATTAACTTCCCTTCATTAAGGGCAGATTCCTCCTGAGCAGAGAGGTTCATCACTGGGCATGGGGCAGCTGACCAGACACCATTCAGCTGCTGGGAAGCAGACGGGGTTCACGTCTGAATTTCTACTGTGATCTTAGGACTGTGCCCACTTTCAGGATAGCTTCCAGGGGACATAATTCTGCTTGCCCCTTGCACGGTGTTTAGCTGGCCAGCCACACGCCTTACTTGCTGCATGGAGCTTGGGAAAACCAGTAAGCAGGACCTTGGCTTTGTAACCCATTTGTTGGATGACTCCTGTGAAGGTGTTCTGGACTATTTAAGTGTTTTGTGTTATTGTCATGCACAAAAACTAGACTAAATAGTTAATTAACTTGTGAAGCAATATAGCACCAGCATCAACTCATAGAAGTGCTCACGGAAAGGAACATCTAGAGGTCTCCAATCCAAACTCCTGGCAAGACTAATGCCAGAAGGTTTCCCGTGGATTTGTCTACCTTAGTCTCCAGAACCTCCAAGGATGGGGATCCCACAACCTCTCCAGGTAATAAGACCCCTTCAAACAGAGTTCTGGGTTTAAAAAGAAACCCAAGAAATTGATGGAAAGAAACTGAGGTTTGCACAACGTTATCAACTCCATCAGTCCAGCCCCCACAATGGCACTTCAACCCTCCAGTCCCGTTCAGTGTTTGGCTCCAAGAGTAGCTCTGCTGTCAGCAGCAGAAGGCTACTGCAGGGTGCGAGCCAGAAGCAGGTTACCCATCCTGGCCCAGCCTCTCCCTCTGTCCCTCAGCCTCATGCCTATGACAGCATCCGACACCACAGCTCAGCACAAGAGGGGGAAACGGGCTCTGGAGCAATGTGCTAAGGGCTGGGAGGAAGAGCAGAGCCAGCCTCGGTCATCACCCCATGTCCCCGGCCATACCTGCTCTTTCATAGCTCACCATGACACTCTCAGCACCAAAGGTCCAAGAAGAACTGAATACCCCTGACAACACATGAAAAAGGAGAACTGGGCTCCTTTAACCCAGCTGAGTCCAGGTGGCCAGGAGGTAAGAGCTGAGATGTGCTTTGCTGCCAGTGCTGTACTATGCCTGCAGGAGACTCACTTGTCTTGCTGGCACATCTGCCTTCCCTTTGCCTTTTTGACCCTTGTGTATAACATTAAATGGGCCTGAGCAGGACTTTTTGCAGCATATTGCACCGTGGACTGGAAGTGCCAGTATCCAGCTATAACTCCACAATAAGGAAGACACAATAGCATAACCTGAGCACTACACCACAACTTCAGGAACTGCACTATGCAGCTGTCACTGAAGAAATTGGAGGAGGCAGCACAGAGCTGAATTTATCCCTTTCACTTTAATTTCTGCCATTTGGTCAGCCAGATCCCTCCCAAAAACCCAAGAGCTGTGGCAAGCAAGAACACTGTCACCAGCTCCTCTGGAAAAGGTCTTCAGCCCCCCTTGCTCGTGGAGGCTGTGTCATTGCAGAGGCTGGTGTGACGACAGAAGGTGCGAGCTGTTTGTCAGCTCTGAACACGTAAAAATTTCATAACTACAGAGGAAATGGGGGCGGCGCATTGCAGAGGGGAAAATAATGGGCTGAAATAGGTAGCGGTCTGCCCTCCAGGGATGGGTCCCCAGGGCAAAGGGTGCACAACTTGTCCTAGATTTTTTTTTTTTTTGCTTTTTTCTTTTTTTCCTAAGATCTGAATGTATAATTGAAGGAGGGGACAAGGGGGAAAATGAGCCAAAGACTCGTAACTGCAGAGGCCGGTCCCTGTGAGCAAAGGGCCACATGTCTCCTTTTATCGCCAGCCATAATTCCCTCCTTGGCTCAAAGGGGGCTGTGAAAAGAGCAGGACTGGTTCAAACTTTCTTGGGATCTCCGTGGCAACCAGCCCTGCAGGAGTCTTTTCTTCCTTTCCCCCCCTTTCCTCTTTTGTTGTTGTTGTTGTTGTGTCATTAAAACTTCCCGGATTGAATCCCCACCAGGCTGCTCTGCAGGCACAGCTCCAGACCTCCTGCCTGCCTCTAGCCAGCTGCCCTCGCCTTTTCTCATCCTCTGGACCAGCAAAGCTCAGACCCAGCCCAGCAAAGCCCAGTCCAAACTCAGCCCCAGCCCAGCCTCAGCTCAACAAAGCCCAGTCCCAGCCCCAGCTCAGCAAAGAGCAGCCCAACTTCCCATCAGGACATTTGTCCTGTCCCCTCCGTCCCTCCCTAGGATTATATCTGCTTACAGTTCAGCCCAACATCCTCACAGCAACCAAGGAAAAACTGTGACTCGCTGATCTTTCAGGCTGAGCTGTCTCAGAAGGGGCATGGTACAATCCAGACCTGGCACCCCCGCTCTGCAGTGCCTGCAGGTAGCTGAACCAGCCCAAGGCTGAGCAGAGCTCTTGCATCAAGTGTTTGGGCACAGCAAGGGCTGCCGGGGACATGTGGAGCACCGTGCCCTTGGACAGTCAAAGTCTTGGCCATGCCCAGCAGTGGCAGATCCAGTGTGCAGCTCATACCCACTCTCTGAATGCAGGTGATCACCCAATGTCCTGGTTTCAGCTGGGACAGAGTTAATTTTCCTCTCCGTAGCTGCTGTGTTTTGGATTTAGTACATGAAGAATGTTGATAACACTGCTGTTTTTTTCCAGTCTCTCATATTCGGCTCATGAGCAGGTGTGCAGGAGCTGGGAGGGAGCACAGCCAGCCAGCCAGCCCAAGCTGGCCAGTGGAAATATTCCATACCATAGACGCCATGCTCAGTTTATAAATGAGGGTTGGCCAGACGGGAGGAATGCTCTTTTTTTCCTCTTTTTCATGAATCCTTTTTTTGCCAGGAGTTTGAATTTTTCTGGGAGTTTGGTCTTGTTTGGGAGTGCCACAAAATTCACGAAATCCATGAGTTCCAGGTTCCGCGATTGCTGCTTGGGAACCGGGTGCAAATCAGTCACCAGGTGGTGAGAAAACTGTATTGTGTATATCGTGTTTTGCATATTGATTATTATTATTATTGTTGTTGTTGTAGTAGTTGTTGTTGTTACTGTTAGTATTAGTGTTTTCTTTGTTGTCTTATTACACTGCCTTTATCTCAACCCACAAGTTTCACCTTTTGTCCATTTCTCCTCCCCATCCTGCTGTGGGGGAAAGAGAGGAGTGAGCGAGCGGCTGTTTAGTGTTTGGTTGCTGGCTACCGGGTTAAACCACAACACCCAAGATGCAAAAAAGTCCAAGACCTGTGTTATCAGTCCCTACCTTTGGCATTACCACTAACATGGGGGGGTGCAGCTCCCTGGAGCCATGTAAAAAAGTAAAAAAATACTGCTTATCCCTGCTTTTATGTTGTGTTGGCTGTGCTGGACTATGATACTTCTCTGCTGGCATGCTCAGGACTGGGATGTGAGTACCTTGGGGACACTACAGATGAGCACTGCAGCCTGGGCAGGTGGCAGACTCTCATCAAGGAGAAGGTCTCCAGCCCTAGCAGTGCTCCAATGGCAGTGCCTACTGTTACGCTACGGCATGGCTGGCCAACAGCCCAGCAGATAACGCAACATTGACGTAAGCACGTGCGGCTCCTTTGCTCCAACAGCACAAGCACTTGCCTACATCAGAGGGCCCCATGATTCCCAGCCACCACATCATGGAAAGTCGTAGCCTGCAGCAAAATATCTCTGGTCTCATTGTTTACCATGTATTCTCCAGCCTCCAGGATGTTGCCAGCCTGGAGTCCTGGGGAAGGAAGGAAGGAAGGGAGAGGAATGACTCTGCTCTCTTTGCTCTCTGTCCCTTCCCCCCGTCCCTGGGATGCATTCCTCCAGATGTTAAGGTAGACAGAGCTGTCTTCAAACAAGCCCAAGACCTGGGGCATAGTTTCTTCATATGCTCAGCTAGTCCAATTAGTCAGATTTACGGCAGTTGTGAAAGGCAGCTCTGTCTCTCACATAGAGCAAGCCTGGCCTCAAACACAAGGTGTAAAATTGCCCTACGCTACAGAATTTCAGAGAGACAACGTGCATTAGCTGTACAGCGCTTTTTATAATGGATCTGTTCCCCAGAAACCTCTGGGACTTGCCTTGAGACTACTTCCCCATCGGCAAGGCCTTATATACGTACGACCACTGATCTACGCGTGCTTATCCACCCCCAACCATCTACACTTGCTCACTTTCACCTACTTGTAGACCACATACGCATATGTTCGCAACCAGGGCTCTACACATACTCAACCATCCTAGTCACACCTCTCCTGTATCCTGAGCTATTGATTCACATTGATGAAAAATATCACATCAATGGGCAAGAAATCCTTCCGAGACCTTTTCCACTCAGCATTAGCCTGCCCAAAGCTGCTCAGGTGAAGACTGAAAGGAACCCTAAAAGTTGTCTGGAAATAATTTTCCTACTAGTAACTGATGGCTGATGGGACAGGTGATTTTTTTTCTCAGCATCTCCATGGCAAGATAGAGGGAAGATGTGAAAATCTAACCAGAGTTTGAACTGTGAGGTGCTCAAGGAATTAAAGTAGGTGACAGTGAAAGAAGGATGTTTTTATTCAAATTCTGTAACAGCTCCAGTTCAGCGGCACCCAGGTGTCCTTAGAATATCTCTGTCTTACAGGCAGTGGTGGAGGAACCAGCAGCCAGCATTTCCACTTCACATATTTCCTATGATCCGCTGGCCACAGAACAAGATCTATGTGAATAAAAAGGAGGAGAAAAACTAAACCACAGGGAGCACCATTTATCATTCATTCTGCCCTTCAAATACAGGGACCGGGATTCAAGTTCTGCTCATATGTTCAGTAACAGTGGTACTGTTAATAATAAAAAATAATTTTTATTACTAAACCTGTGATTCATAGCTGTCCCTTGATGTTCTAGCTCAGGTCTGCACAAACATAAGGTGACATGGTTCCATCCTGAAGGAAATAATAGCATACACATAGAAGCAATTATTTCCCAAGTTTTACAAGCAAGAAATACAGGGACAGATGAGGAAACTGAGCCATTAAAATCATACGAAGAGTCATTGGCCAAGTTGAAAGCACAACCCAAGTTTCTTGGGTTGGGATATGACAGCAGGTACTACAGCAGCTTACTCCAAATGTTTTAAAAATGCAATCTTTTTTTTCTAAACAAAAGAAAACACAGAAGTCCCAGTCCCTTAGCCACAAGACCTTCTGGGATATTACAGCAAAATTTTGGTGCAAAAAATATCCTAAATGCAGGATTTCTATATCATGAGCTTAGAATAGTTTGTAAAAAATTGCAGTGAGGTAAGACTATTTGCAGAAAAAAAAGAAAAGCCATAAAGTTATTCCTAAAACACTACAAACAGTGCTAAAGGGTTTTGCTGAACTCAGAGCTTTCTATTACCAGACACGACAGCCACCAGACCTTCAGCTAAAGCCCGATTTTCCTCTGCTTTATACCTGTGTCTTCATCAAAGTGGAATTTCCCCACAAATACCAAGTCGCAACAGCGTCATGGTGCTCATCTGAACAGGTGAAGACCTATTTTCCTACAACAGCGGATACCTTTCCCCTGCGGTTACCTCTCCCACAAGCACCTAACAGCTTTACACATCAAGTGCAGGCAGTGCTCCACTGGACATAACAGGCAGGCAAACATGCAGCCTTCATAAGCCATGAGCTTACTTAGAAAGACAATTCAAGCTCTTCTGGAGCAAACACGGAGATGAGGCACCTAACAGGAGTGAGCAGTACGCTAGGTTGGTCCATGCGATGTTGACATGCTGGAGCGTACACCCAGATCATTGGTGATGGAGCGCATCGAGAAGATACATGGAAGACACAAAGACGTTCCTGTCCAAAGAAGACCAGAAGAGATGTAATATCCATTGAGGCCCTTCTTTAAACCACTCTGCTCAGGTGTTAACACAGGATTGCTGTTTCCAGGGAATGACTGCATTAGTGTGCCCAGCTAACATGAACTGAGATACGAAGAACCAGAAAGAACAGAGGACAGCCTGTTAGAGCCAGAGGGGACATAAGGATCTAGGAGAGAGGAGCTTTAGCCAAGGAAACTGAGGAACAGGTAAGTTTAGAGAGAAATCTTTGTGTTACCAGCCATAAGTGAGCAGCAAACACAGCCCTCAGAAACACACAGGATTTGAGTAGTTTCAGGTGGAAGGGACTCAGACAGCTCATTCATGCTTTGGGGAAGGATTTCTTAAGCTCTTTACATACTTTTTAATACTGATTTACTTTAGCACTGGTGGCTAAAGCCATCAAAGGACTAATTTGCTATGTCCACTGCACATACCAAGACCAAAATTTAGGTCTTCAAAACAACAAACTCAGCTGCTTCTAAACTCCCTAAAGGACCATGGTCCTGAGGGACCCACCTTCTCAGTTTCTGTTTCTGGTCAAGCCCAGAAGTGCCAAAATGTGCAATTCAACATCTAGCACCCAGCTGAGCCACCCTCCACCACTGAACCAGAGTCGTCCTGCGAATCATGTGCTCTGATACCATTGCTTAGTGCTGCACTATGGATCATAGGTCTTGTATGTTCCCTGCTTTCCCCAACACACCGAATCAGGCATCTAAACCCTCCCTGTTAGGCCATCCGTCTCTTGCCCTTCGCTGCGCTGTTTGAGTCATCCTCCTCACGTCACGCTGAACGTGTGGTAATTCCACCAAGGGGAGCTGAACCGCACCAGGAAGGGTTTGAGTTCCTGGTGGCTCATGCTCATCAGAGGCTCAGTATGTTGAAACGTATGGTGAGAACAAATCCAGGAGACTCCACGGTGCCGTCACCTCCCCTAAGCACTTGTTTTCCTCCAGCTGGTAGATTCTGACGGAGAAAGCAAGAAAAGCTAAACGAAGGAAAAGCGACAAAAGTTAGAGGGCCAAAGGGAAGGAGAGGCATGTTTTCAGTGTGATTACAAAGCTCCCTTGCTGGAGTGTCATTAGAATAAATCACAGGATCGCTTCGGGTGCCTTGGCATCTGCAATGGTTGAGTTTGCAGTACCACAATGTTAGCACAATACAGAAGGATCTTTATACTGACATTGTAAGGCAATAGGACTTTTCTTGAGCAGCCAAACCTCTAGCTTCCTCAATTTTTTTCATTTCTGGGCATATTGAAACTGGTCTATAAGAGTCAATATTGCCAAACTAGACAGGCCAATGTGATTGAAAAGACCCTCAGTAAATAAAAGTGTCAGTCAGCAGCACAAGGAGGTATCTATGACTTAAATTTTGAAATCACACTCTTTTGGATAACTGTCATTTGCTCTTAGAAATTACATTTAAAATTAATGTTTGCTGTAGAACTTATAAATATTTGTTCAGGCTAGCATGAAATATCCCCAGGATAATTTTAGCATGTACGCATCAGATTTTCATTTCACAGCAGGCAAGACTGAAAGTAAGTCTGTTCATTTCACAGACAACGTAGTCTTCATCCCTGTGAGACAGGCCATACTCCTTGGTGAGACATGCCTGCCCTTCTAAGGCTTCTGGGAGGTAGGCTGATACAAGACATAACCGAAACTTGCCATTGTTTCTCTACTCATTTTTCTACTCATTTCTGTGAGATAAGCTTGGAGCTGAGAGTTACTATGAGTCATATGTGAACAGGGTTAGAGATAATAAGGACCTTCTACTCACAGGATCTCACAGAATCTCCAAGCCAAAGCAACTGCAGACACACTCAAAACATAGCCTCTTCCCAAAAGGTAGGACAAGAGGAATTCCTTATGATGCTGGGACAGTCCTTGATGTTCAGAGCAAAGAGGGCAATGGATGGGAGAAGTTAAAATGTGTGGGAGGACAGGCAACTCATGAAACTTCAGCAGATACCGGTCTGAGTCTATAGAGAGCTTTCTCTTGACTTTAGTGCACTTCGGATCAGATCTCTACCAACATGCTGTTCATCTTTCAAACCCTGTCTGTGGCCACATCAATATGATGTTGGGCAGTTACTGGGGTGTGGGTGGGTGCATTTGTAATGCAGCACTTCCTGAGGCAACACTGAGACCTCCTCCCAATGCACAACAGCAAATAAAATCTCTGGGGTTTGGGTCTTAGGTCACTTCCCCCCACTTGGTTGTCTCCAGAAGTACTTTGTAGGCTGTTCTTGGCTTGATTTATAAATCCTAGCACCAAGAAGCAGATAAAGAGCACTCTGTAATGTTCTCCAGTGTCCGATGGACAGGAACATCCCAACCACCAAGACCTTGATGATGGGGAAATCCTCCTTCTCTGTTGTCTGCCTGAGTGTCCAGACATGCTCCAACCAATCATTCAATTCAGATCTCAAAAGCTTTCCCCGATGGATTTCTGCAGCATTGGGGATTTTTTTGTCCTTTTCCATGTCAGTCACCTGTAGCATCACCTGAGATACCTCATTTCAGTCTCTCCTTTTGCTACCTCTATAACAGTTGGACATTTTAATGATGGAAATTCTCTCACTCAGTACTTTTAATCCTTATTCTGTTTGTGCAGTTCCAAAACACCCACCAACAGAGGTACAAACCTGTGCAGCAATTTCAGGTCTGCTTTTGCTAGATAGACTTATAGGCCCTTTAGTGGCAATTCACACACTCCATGACTTTAACCAGTAATTTAAAAGTACCTGTGACCATTCCCTGGCACTGGAACTAGAGAGACAGGACACAGGACCACCTTCACCCATCCTGCTAAACTCACTTCACCTCCAGAAGACGTGGGTCACATCTTAAGGGTCTGTTTGGAATAGTTCCTGTCCCACATTAACCCCAAATCATGACTAGAATTTCTTCAAGGCTGTGCAAGCTGGCCAGGCCAGGCCCATTACAGGTTCCATGCTTCATAGCTAAAAACAGGGACAATTGAGATCAGTATCTGAGGAAGATTCCCAGGTAGTGTTTAATTTAGTGGAGCAGATTAAATCTGTGTGTCTCTAAATGCTTATTTGAAAATCATCACTTTCTCAAACGCAAGTGATTGCATTCAATAAAACATAACTGGGTGGCAGGTAAGAGATTTGCCAGGATAGACTACACCAAATATATCCTTTGGGATCTGAAATCCCACAAGAGGAACAAGCCATATTTAACACCTATAATGGGTCATTGACAGCTGGAAAACCCATTGGACTAAGCCTGGAGAAGCTCAGCGTCATAGTCCTTCCAGCCGATGCAGGAACTGATGAAGAGGTAAGGTGCAGAGCGAACAGCTGGTAGAAGTCCTCTCTTGGATGCATGATGGCCAGGAAACCAATTACCACTTATGAGAACAACTCTGCACTAATTCAGTGTTCAAATACACTAAACTCTACAAGACTGGGAATCAAGAGAGACAGAGGCATGAGGCAGCTGCATCCTGGTAATTAAATAGCAACAAGGAACGCATTTGCACCCTGAGCCTTAATGTCAGGAGAAGGTCTATAACTTTCAAAACCATGAGATGCATTGGGCTGCCCAGGACAGGACACTGGACCTCTGTTATAGCCATTGCTCTGCAATAAATAGTTTGCTGGCTACTCCTAAAGCACCTAATCCCCAGGCGGTTATAATCTGGGCAGCTCCACTGCGGGCAGAAGAGCTGTGGTTGCTGATGCTGCGTTACGAGCAAAAGCACCTTTTCTGACTTCTCCCGTTTCTTTATCCCATTCTGTTGAGTCATCCCCTAGATCTGCTCCTCTGACACAATAGCTCCTGTAAAAACAGCGTCCCTATGCAGTAACCAGCATTTTCAAGGAAAATCTTTGTTGGGTCTATTTGCAACATGCAACATCTATAGAGAAGTGATACTGCCTGTGATTTTTTTTTCTTTTTTTTATTATGTGTGGTTTTTTGATCGCATTTTCATCTTTTGGCATCCAGAGATGCACTTCACAAGAAATTAATTAATGGGACATCTTCCCATCTGACTGCTCCACTCTCACCATGACATGGCATTCTTTTCCCCACAGAAAACCAGGCTGCCACTGCTTCCCCCCTCCATCCATCCCACCCACACGCTTTGAAAAACCTGGGCAGTGCAGATTCCATAACCAGCTTTGCCCGCGTCGCTCACATCAACGCTTTCAGAGGGTTATTCTGCCTCTTTGGTGCTCCCATTAGGTCTGCCTCCTGCAAGGGTTAATGTTCACCTCCCTCTCCATCTAAAGGATAAGTTGTCTATCTCACCCCCACCGTGAGATTAAGCAAAATCACAGTCACCCTTCATCCTTACCTTGCAAAGTCTTGGCATGCCAAGCCAGAAGCAGGGTCTGTGCATCCTGGGTTTCTAAGTGAAATTAAAAAAATAAATAAATAAAAATTCTGGGGAAAAAAAAAAACCCACCAGAAATCTCAGTGCCCCAGTAAAGTCTCTTGCAAAGAGGGTTTGTCTGTGGAAGCGAGGGCTAGGAACAAAGTTGTGGGGTGGAGGGGGAGGAGAGCATGATTGACAGCCCTGAGCCGAGACTCATCCCTTACCTTGGGCCATGCGGTCTGATTGGCTGCCTGCTGACATCCCCAAGCCCTGCACTTTTTAATAGACGCTTTTGGATGATCTACAGGGAAAAGGCTTGGAGAGGTGTGTTTCTGACAAGCCAGAAAGTCATCCGCACTACAAGGGACTTTGTTTAACTCTCTTTTTTTTTTTTTTTTTTTTT
>Ga0065711_1036853_pt1 | contig 20493 bp, 12 predicted proteins | sample Hoacrofraction12_FD_59098 | JGI IMG/M metagenome (GOLD analysis project Ga0065711, IMG submission 59098) | Hoatzin crop microbial communities from Cojedes, Venezuela - Epithelial fraction 12 v2 (version 2) | ecosystem: Host-associated > Birds > Digestive system > Esophagus > Crop | place...
GGACCTGCTGGAGAGCAGCTCTGCGGAGAGGCACCTGGGAGTGCTGGTGGATGACAGGTTGACCATGAGCCAGCAGTGTGCCCTGGCTGCCAAGAAGGCCAATGGGATCCTGGGGTGCATCAAGAAGAGTGTGGCCAGTAGGTCGAGGGAGGTTCTCCTCCCCTTCTACTCTGCCCTAGTGAGGCCCCATTTGGAGTACTGTGTCCAGTTCTGGGCTCCCCAGTTCCAGAAAGATGAGGAACTACTGGAGAGAGTCCAGCAGAGGGCCACGAGGACGGTGAGGGGACTGGAGCATCTCTCCTACGAGGAGAGGCTGAGGGAGCTGGGCTTGTTCAGCCTGAAGAAGAGAAGGCTGAGAGGGGACCTGATAAATGCTTATAAATATCTGAAGGGTGGGTGTCAGGAGGATGGGGCCAGACTCTTTTCAGTGGTGCCCAGCGACAGGACAAGGGGCAACGGGCACAAACTGAGGCACAGGAAGTTCTGTCTGAACATGAGGAAGAATTTCTTCCCTCTGAGGGTGACTGAGCACTGGAACAGGCTGCCCAGGGAGGTTGTGGATTCTCCTTCTCCGGAGATATTCAAAACCCGCCTGAATGCTGTCCTGTGCAGCCTGCTGTAGGTGACCCTGCTTCGGCGGGGGGGGTTGGACTAAATGACCCACAGAGGTCCCTTCCAACCCCTACCATTCTGTGATTCTGTGTATCTTCAATATTAACAGCATTCACCAGGAGTGGAAGCTGAGAAGATTGGCGTGACAAGGGAGTTTGAATGCAGAGTGTGTGCAGCACAAGCACTGTAGGGAAAAAATGCAAAGATACGAAGGGAAAAGGAAATTAAGAAACACAGCTATGTTCATGAGGACTGCTAGTACACATCTCCTCTAAAAACACACTGTTGTTAACAGTGCTGATGGCAGAGCTCCCCCTGACCTCAGTGGTGCAGAACTAGACCTCAAGACCTTTTGCAGCTTCCCAGCTCTCCGACACAAGCTGTTTTTCTCTTGCCCGGACTGCAGTGCTGTGGATGTTTGCTGGGTTTTAATTCACCTTGGAAGCCATCCTGCTTCTTTGTTTTGACAAAATGCAGCCTGACTGGTTGCTTTCCACTTAGCTACTTGAAACTCAGCTTGTTTTTCCCAAACTTTTGGGGAAAGAAACTGTATTCAGAGTCCTCAGCCAAAGCTTCCTTTTCGGCTCTTCTGAGTCATTACAGATAGATTCTGGGCAGAGGTGGATATTTATTAGAGTGGAAAAGATGGGTTAAGTCCCCACACATGTGCAGGTCTAGACAGCCAAATCTCTCTGGCACGTGATGAGGCAGATACTAGTTTTCTGGCTGTTCCTCTGTCCAGCCAGGCTGCTGTTACTTTTTCATTTTTAGCAAACCAATTCAGCAAAGCATTTATGTGCCAAACAGTAGCCATATGCTTAAATGTTTCACTGCATTTGAATTGTGTTCTCTGTTCATCACCTCAAAAGAAGCTATGTGCCTGCTGATAATTCTTTCTGAAGTCAGTACAGCAGATAAGAGGAAGTGAGATAAAACCATAACAGAGTCAGGAAAGCCAATGCTGTTGAGAACCAGTTCGAGCCTTAACTGAGTTTTCGAGCTATGAAAAGCTCCAGAGTCATGTTTATCCCCAAATTTTCTATAATTCAGGATTTTGAAGCTTCTCTTTACATTTCCTAGCCCTCACTGGGACCAGTGCTGAAGGACATTACTGGAAGAGACTGGCTCTGATTACAAGCCTGCCAGCCAAGTTGTGCACACTCCAGAGATTTTTCTGACAAGTGTCCAACGCTGAACTCTTGTCCAGATGGTTTGTGGTTTACAAACCACTAGTTACAATAATGAAGGTACAGATGTTGAACTGGAAAGGAGCGCTTAGTGGTTAGGGCATTAGCCTCAAGGCCGGACTGACTGCATTCAGTTCCTTACTCTGACATTTCTTGCTTGCCTGTTTTACTGTGGACAAGAGACGCAGGGTGCAGTTCGTATTCATGTTCTCCAGTCAATGCAGCGAAATAGGTGCCGTCACATGAAACTCCCTCCAACTGCGTGTCTCTTTCTCTCCCTTTCCTCTGACTATCCTGGGAGCCCTGATGAATAGCTTCAGTGCCTAACTGAGAGAAATAACGGTAGGTGACATGAATTGCAGTCTGTGTCTCTGGGCCCCAGTCCTATGTCTGTGTAACACTTTCTTACTTCATATGGGCTTTTTGAGCCTAAGCAGATGAAAAGTGATGAGATGCTCAGCAGCTATATTCAGACAGAATGTTTCTAGCTGATCTTACAGAGTGCCCTTGCTTCATGCATATCACTTGACTGTAGTCACCACTGATGAGTCTGACCACAGACAAGGCCAGAACATGGCTGATAACATGTCCTTTAGTGCAAGTAACAGGCAAACTGTATCCCTTTCTTTTGTAGTCTTATAACCCTTTGGTGGAGGGACTCAGCGAGATAGGTTGGTGGTCACTCACACATATCTCTGAATTTTCTGATCTAGGTGGTCAGCCTTATTTCCCTCTCAAGGTATGGATGCAGCTTTGGGGACACAGGCTGAATGCTTATAATGTTCAAGATAATGCACTGAAATATATTTGGAGACATCCTAATGAAGATGGACAGATGAATACCTGTACTTGAAGAGAGGAATGGATTCACTGATTGTATCAAAACTTTGACTTATTTGATTCAGTTTACACTCTGAAACCTACTAGACTGAGTGAAAATGGGTTCCCATGGGCTTCAGAAGGCTCTGGTGGTTTTGATAGATTGAAGATCTCACAAGAACATGTATTTGTATCCGAAGCTACTCTTAGGATTATGACAGTGGGGAGTGTACTATTAGAGCAGTCATAATTGTTCTGACTGAAATGTTGCCTTCCTACCTTACAGGGGAACAAGGGAACTTTGGAAAAGTGAATTCAAAAAATCTGGGCCTTCCCTATGACTACTCTTCAGTGATGCACTATGGCGCGTAAGTTGTTTTCTGAGATGCCTTTTCAAAGGAGCAAACAGCATTCAGATCTTCTGCTCAGATCCAGGAAGAAGGAATTGCTCTGTGCAGGGAATGACTTTCGCTGTTCACTTAAAATTGAATAAATGGACATAATTAAGGGTGAGCATACTTCCTTTGTCAGCAGGATTCCTGGAAAACAGAGTCAATATGGATAGAAATAAAAATCAGGACAATGTTTTCTTTCACTGTACTCCTGCCTCTTGCTAGAGGCCTTTGACATTGCTATGGTCCAAAGTCTAACTCTACTGAGTCACTGATTAAAAACAGTTCTGAAGTCTAAATGATTTCATTAACGTAGTAACAGCTGACCATAGACAACGACATTTTGGTGCAGAGAGAAGAAAGATGGAAATTTTTGGATCCTTAAGATGTTGTGTGCTGTCGCATACTCAGCTGTGAACACTGTCTAAGGTTGCATTTTAGTCCACAATGTATAAGCTTGTATTGTATATCATTCTCCTTTATTTCCACTAGCAAGTAACAACTTCTGAACAAAACCACGGAATAGAAATTGTCTAGCAGGAGGCAGGAAATTGCAGATAGCAAATGAACAATTAGTAACTGAGACAGAACTACTCCTGCTCCTCTGCCTCTGGAACCATGAAGGTGGGATTCAGTTAATTTTGCCAGGACATTGGCAAAGGCCCTCCTCACTCAGGACAGTGCAGCATTTTCTTGTTTCTTGCTTTCCACTGCTGCACACAAAATGACTGCCATGCTGGTCCTTCCTCTTCGGGGAAGACTGACTGGTCTCTGAGAAGCTTCTTGCCCTTTTCTGTTGAAATGCTACGCATGTGGTACATGAATATGATTATGAAGTTAGAGAACTTCACTGTTTCAGAGAAGTAATCTAGAAATGTGATTTCCGTATTTCTACAGGTATGATTTCTCCAGCACTCCAGGGAAACCAACTATTGTACCAGTTCCTGACCCCTCGATACCCATTGGGCAGAGAGAAGGGCTGAGTAACTTGGATGTAGCTAAAATCAACAAGCTCTACAAGTGCAGTAAGTGCTATAGTTAGAAGGCATGCGAATCATTACACAGCTGATGTCTGTAGGCACTGTCAGACATCCTCCAAAGGAACTCAGCCCACAGTCCTTTCAATAAGTCTTTCCCTTGCCCTAAAAGAAGGCTGGTATGCATGTGGAAACATGTTCCTGTGCCAAGCTGCTGCCTTCTTGGGAAGGACAATTTACTCCTAATAATTCACTGTCATTCTGAATCATCCTCACCTAGCCCCTGCTCTTTGACATAAGCAAAACCATCAGACAAATCATGGTCTGTCAGCTTCTCATCTCAGGAATGCTCTGCAGGGTGCAAAGCATGTAAGCTATCCTCAGCCATGATGATAGCTCAGAGTCATGTGCATCAGTAGTGCCAGCAGGTTTGTGATTTCTTTCAGTTAGAAAATGACTGCAGGGCTGTAAGTACGGGTACCATTCAGGGTGATCAGAACATCTCTTTGAGGGGAATTCCCCAGGCTTTTTGTATAGTTATCTACTTCCTTGCCCCATGCATTTCTTAACTCATCACTGTGGTATCTTAAGGTCTAGAAATACCTAGCATTCCTCTGTAGCAGGAACTCTTCAGAGTTGTGCATCTCTTCATTCTTTGAGATGCGCAGAACACCAGACATGCTCCTGCAATGCACATTTTTTGCCTTGACTCCCAGTACATAGGCTAATTGATTTATATGGTATTTGACTTTTCTGAGATGTTATTCCAGTAGTTTCCACCAAAACAGCAAGAAATATTAATATGGCCTAAATATTAGCATACCAAATTCTGCTCTGAATTGTGTTAGAATTTAGTTAAGTAAACGTAAGTAATTAGTGCGAATCAGCATTCCTTCAGGTGGATAGTTTGGTAATCAGTGCTGAGAGTGGCTCTTCCCAAACTGTTAATTTCAGATAAGACAAGTTTACAACTTGAGTGTCTATCATGGTCTCAAAGATAGTGATAACAAGTATTTAATGATACTTATTCTTGATAGTGGGGCTGGGAATGAATCACACTTCAATACCATGATTAAGTAATTTCATAATTAGATCTGTATGTTTTGGAAGAAAAGGGCTAAATTTTAAAAAAAGGAGGAAAAACTCAGGAGCTAAAAAAAAGGACAAAAAGTCTGGTTGTCTCAGGGAAAGTAGGGAGCAAGAGAAAAATGTCACAAATTCATATGTTCAGATATATTCATATTTTGTAATTTGGGGAGTTATACAGTGCAATAAAAGAACACTACATGTGGAAAGACAAGACAGATGAGATTACACTTTGTATACCAACCACTAGGTCTGTAGCTTGACTTCAGTGTCTCTGTTATTGTTTTATCCCAGTGACCACCCCTCTTTGCTTTGATAAAATCTAGTTTTCAAGCTTGATTTTTGCACACAGTTATGAATACACACACATTTGCTGATGGGAATTGATGTACTAATGTCATTGAGACTACTACTGTGATTGAGGTTAAAGAAGTTCATGAAAGATCCAGGCCTTTTTTAGTAAACTAAAATATGAGTGAAGCCCTACTATCTTTAAAAAAACATTAGCAGCTGAAGCAGATAAGTACCTTAACTAGCTTTATTTCACTTGCAGGTTTTGTGTAACTTTTTTACACGAGGAACATCAACACAATTGTAAGCATTATAATTCATTTCTCTTTTACAAGCTTGACTGATGCAAATGGTTGGAGAAACTTTTCAGGCGTATCTGGAAGATTTTTGTGCAATTTCCATTCTGTTCAACACTGTTTGGTTTTTCCCTTCAGACTGCTGTAGCTCTGTGTTGCCTAAATCCAAAGGCTCGTTCTCCTCTGTCAATTACCCATCCCCATACCCGAACAATAGCAACTGCCTGTGGTTGATCCGCATCCGTCGAAGTAAGGTAATTTTAACTAGGAGAAAAAAGGTTTGAACCACAGTGTCAAGGCTACAAGCATTATTTCATTATTATGACTGCCCTCTGGGAGTCATTTCCATGGACGAAGACATTTACTTTGCTACACAGTGAATGAAAAGACAGTCTCAACAATTTTCGTAAGACTTATTAAGACTATCAGATGCATTATTTAACTTGATTTCTATCCAGTTAAGATTGGATGGCTTTTCAAAGACAAGCAATAGTCAAACATCAATCACTGGGCTCAGTAAGAGGGTAGCTAGGTGAAATTCTGTGCTCTTTTTATACAGAAAGTAAAATTTCAGTGATACACAGACAGTAAAATGAATACGAAGTCCTAGTTCACTTCATAACAGTTAGATGGTTTGAATCTTTCCCCATGTACAGCATTAAACCCAACATCTGTTTTCTTGTTTCTCAAGATTTTCCTGCAGTTTGAGGCTTTTGATCTCCAACCCTCCTCAGACTGTTCTTCTGACTATATAAAAATTTACAATGGAAACAGCAAGAATTCCCCTGTCTTGCTGGACAAATACTGTGGGAAGGGGCCACTGCCCTCCTTAGTGGCATCTGGATCGACAATGCTGATGGAGTTTGCAAGTGATGAGAGCATTACAGCCACAGGATTCAAAGCCTCCTACAACAGCGGTATGAACACTCCTTTACAGAGCTTGGAGAACAGCATTGATAGTATTTGTATGGAAGAACTGAAAATTTTGAACATGTACTCAAGAGTAGGTTTTTTCTGTGTTTTTCTTCACAATTCCGTAGCAATTGCTAATGCAGAAGGTTAGGCCATGATGGGGCCGAAGGTTAGCAGGAAACGGAAAATGGGGTGTTGCATGAGTCTCATGTTAGTAATCCTAAGAACCCACTCACATTCTTCTGAGACCCTCTGCTAGGCCTCTTCACATCTTTAGAACAATTTCCTTGAATAAAACTGATGCAATGACTGTAATGAATAGCAGCAGTGCAGCCAAAGAGCACAAAGATTGCAGAACTCGACAAGGAATTTCAACCAATGAGAAGTACAGCCAGTATCTGGGCAATACATTATTCGAGGTTTTGTGGCATTTTATGCAACAGGAGAGGTTCTAACCTTGGGTAACTTCCACTTTCTGAATTAAAGGCTTTTGTTATGTTACATGAAACACAGTGCTTACTGTAGTCATTTGAGGGGCATCTGTTTTATGAACATGCAAATGCTTTATGGACTGCTGGATAAAACTCTGTTGTGCTGCAACATGCTTTCAGTTAGAAGGCAGTAACCCAAGTAACTTGTTACTTCCTTATTTCAACTCAAAGCTCAAACTTTTTTAAAGCATAAATTGAAGAATTCTTAGAAATGTGTCATTTTTACTCTTTCTGCATTAGTCTTGATGGATTAATTTCTAGAGAGCATTAGATCTAGCTTGATAATGCAATCTTGAATACTTGAGCTAATTCTTTTCTGAAAGTGCAGTAAGTTAGTACCATTAGAATGCTATGCTAATATGGTAACACTCAATTTTAAAGACAGATATAGCTTTAGATGCAGCTGTTTCGTGTCCTCCAAAGGTTATTTAGCTGCCATGTTTTAGTTCCTTCAGTACAGCTGCTGATACAAATACTAAGCAAAGACATAAGATATTTCAGCAGTAGATTTTCATGGTAGCACATTTTTCTTGGCTTGAAGAATACAATATAGTACAAGGAAGCTCACTTCTACTGCCAAAATGCTCTTGTTAATGTGCCTTTCTCTGTTTTTCTTCTTTACTCCTCAGTGAATTGCGGAGATACTTTCACAGACTCAAATGGAGTCATCACCTCTCCAAACTACCCCAATAAATACCCCAAAAACCAAGCATGCTTCTGGGTCATCAGTTCTCCAGTAGGATACAAGGTAAGGCACAGATTAATTCATTTGTGGATTTCACCAGTGTTCTCTAATGGAGTCTCTTTTTGCCTTGGAGAGTAACAGCTGTAATGTCACGTTTTGAGCAGGCATTCTCAGAGTAAAAATCTAAACGGAAAAGTCCAGTTTAAGAACTTATGCTGGATCTTGGTATCTGAGGTGTTCAGCAAGCACACGCATGTGAACTCATTAATTTAGCTTGTACCAGCAAGCTTTGTTCAGCATAATCCCTAGGTAAGACTTCCCACTAGAAAACTGAAACATTGCACAGGTGCTGTTTTTATATTTCTCTACAGAAAAGAATTTAAAGTGTAGAAGATCAATCCTGTCCCTTCCAAATGCTGACGAACTAAGCAAATAATTTGCTACTAATTTGCATTACAATAATGGATGAGGATGCAGTGCAAATGCAGAATAAAAACCGCTGCCTGCACACAAGGAATTTAGACTATTTGTGCTCGCTGCATATAAAGGGTAAGAGAAAAGGATATAACCTGGAAGCAAAGTGCTTTGGTTGTATTTTCTCCAGATATCTCTCAAAATGTTATCCTTTGAGCTGGAAGATAGTGACAGATGCATCTATGACTACTTGCTCATACATGATGGAAGCCGACCTACATCACCTTCAGTTGGCCCTTACTGTGGGACAGAGAAGGTTGCAGACTTTACTTCCACTGGGAGCTTCGTGCTGGTTGAATTTCACAGTGACATAGTTTGGGAGTTACCTGGATTCGTGATGACTTATACATTTGGTAGGTAGTACGATACAGATTGGAGTTGAAAAACAAAGAATGAAAGTTAGAGACCAGCTAGCCATAGGTAAAAGTCAAGATGCTACAAATTTCAGCAAAATATATAGCTCCCTGATACCTTTAACAAGCTTGAAGCTTGATCTCTTAGTCTTATGTCTACAGTGGTTTAATTCTCATGGTGAATTACAGACAAAAATGTTCTTGCCCATGGGATGCTTCTGTCTGAGACTGTAAGCTTTTTGTTATAGTATTCCCACTGCTGGTGTTGCATGGCAAAATACAACAGCAGAACTAAATCTATGTAAGCAGATTTTCAAGAACTTTTAGTGTTACAAACTGCCCATAAAAATTTCAGAAATGGCTATGTAGCAACTTTAACCTGTGTTCTGACAAATGTTATTACCCAACCCAAATGTGCATTCCAGTATGCACACAGAAAAACTTTCAGACGCATGTTTGTTTATGTTTTGAAGCCAGGCTCACTTATACAGTCCATATAGGTACCTTAGCTTTGCCTGGAAATCACCACTTTACACTGAAGTTGCAAACTAGGATGTTTGTATGGCATCTCAACCCAAAGAATTGCACTACTCCTCTCGGAGATGAACCATGCCAGGGAACAGATTTAACTAAAGAAACAATTAAGAGTGGCAGGAACAAGCAGTGAGGGAGAGGGAACGGAGGAAAAAACTTATTGTTTGCTGTGGCCTGAGTCAGGTATTGAAATTGTCCATGGGGTATTACCAAAATATATTTAAAAATGAGACCTGAAAACGTAATGCAAAGTCCACAGAATGTAAACGGAGCCAATAACTTTGGAGAACACACTAAGTGTGAAGTACCTTGTCTATAAAGAGAAATCTTCCACCTCTGAGGAGATATCTGAAGAGGAGAAAGATATCACCACTGTAGGCAGCTAACACTTTGCTTTGACTTGATGTATTCAGAACTAAATGCCAATGCCAAACTGGAAGATGTCAAAATGTAATAAATAATAAAAGTTCGTGCTGCAATTATGCCTTTGTGAAGAAGAGCATGTAGAAAATGCCAGTTTGCTTTCCTGGTGCTAGGAAGGTAGCCAAGAAAACTTTGAATTATGCTGACTTTTGGTTTGGTTTTTTTTAAGGATCTGTAATGTTTTCCTTTTTAAGCATTGGTTAATTTTCACCCTCAAAAGAATGATAATTAAGTTGTGGACATCAGGGTCTAGAGCTTGCTTGCATCAATGGTGGGAAAGTACATGCATAGCACGCAACAAATACTTGCAGTTTTTACAAGCTCCTGCCTTCTGGCTATAAAAAGTATTCCTTCACTTAATTTGGTTCACTATTTAGATTTGCACCTTTTTGGAGACTCTAACAATTTCAGCAGGATGAGAGAAAATTAAACTCTATTTTCAACCTCATCTTCAGACTGTACAAATGCTAATTTTTCTCCCTGAGTCTGAGGACTTTCATGGAGGTGCAGAATAGCCTCATGACAACTATTATTGTATACGAAGCTGAATGGGTTCCTATTTCAAATATACAGTGCTGAGCAGCTTTGTAACTTGAGTATTACTTTAGATTCCCTTCCCATGGCCTGATGTGGGGCTCAGCATGGGTCCAGTGTTTTAGATGTTCACCCATATTTGGTAAAGGACCACAAACAACATGTTGAAACAGCCATGTACTACATATATACCACATATAGGAATATTAGTCTTGCAACTGGTCCCTAGAAATATGGTTTTAAGTAGGAGTCTGAGACGTGGTAATGTGACTTCATCAGTGTGCTTTATTTGTAAGCAAGCCCTTCCTGCAGGCAAGCTGTTAGCCCGAAGGGCACACAGGCTGGGTAAAGACTCCAATCCCATTTGTTTTGAAAACATGAATTCAACAGTAATGATGTAGAAATGCATTCCTGAATGTACAGACAGGCTGAAATATAATGTGAAGAATAGGTTCTCTCTTTCCTAGGAAAGGCTTTTCAGTCTGAGTTCTAAAGGTTCCGCTTTTCATGAGTTCTGTTAGGGGTCTTTGTTAACTGCTTTCCTTAAGGGGTATGCATGTTAGCTGGAGCTTCCACACGTGCTCCAAACCACCTCCTGACCCTCTGCAGATATCAAAACCTTCAGCTTTCCTCTAATTATTGCTAAAATCTCTGGGTTCCTGCCAGCAGTCTCCACATTAGTTATACATTACTCATCCATAAATCTGTGGCCCACCAAACAGGAAAATGAAAGATACAAAACACCCTGATCAATGGCATCCTTCTTATAACGACTGCTGTTCATTTTTACCCACAGTTAGTTGCAAATCTTAAATGGAGAAGCTGTAGAATTCACAAACCCTGCTAAAAGCTTAGGTGTATCCAACTCCACAGTGTAAGGGGACTTACCTCTAATAGAGAATAATCCTCCCACAACAGGCATTGCCCATGTATAAAAAATTATTTATAAGCTTGCTATTAACATTCATATTCTGAGATATATGAATTAAGAGTGACCAGACAGTAGACACGATGGACAGTATAGGTCAAAGTTTAGGATTGAAATACCACCTTAGGAGGATTTTGAGAGGTTCTAGTGAAAGTTCAGCATTCACTTAACACACGTTTGAAATTCAACATGTAAGGATTTAACCTTGAAAAACAGAGGTATCTAGCAGTGATGACTGTATAGATGTATTCTCACATATGTACATAACTCATGACACAAACAGGTATTTACCTTAACTGTGTACAAAACCAGATCTGTGCTAAGAGAGACCCAGTTCCAAAGGCCTGTGCATGTGGAAGAGACAAGTGTGTTTGTGTCCAAGTGTCCCAATCTTACCTGGTTTGGGACTGTCCAGATTCCTGTCTGGGAGACAAATCAGGGCCTTCAAGCGAAATGCTTCTGTAATCTGTAAGAACCAGAACAGAGACCTGTAAATTACTGCTGCAGGAGAAAAACAAACCGCCTGGAATAAAGCACCACAGAAACAGACAAAAAATCATAGACTCATAGGTTGGAAAAGACCTCTAAGATCATCAAGTCCAACCGTCAACCCAACACCACCATGCCTGCTAAACCAGATCCCGAACTCATAGGGCTTTTTTGTGTTTAATTAAAAAAAAAACATTTCACTTGCATGAGCAAATAACTGTGGTTGAGACGATGCTTGCTTGCACGGCTAGAACCCCAATGCCTGACAGAAACTAAGGGCAGGTTTTGGCATGCTGATAGTACAGTTGGTTACTCAACTAGAAGAAGAAACAGCAAGAGTAGTGAAACTCAAGTTTTCGATTTTACCGTGGTGATGATCCGTCCTGTTTATCACACTGAACTGCAAGGAGAAACATTACAGCTTGGGAGACGTTGTAGGCAGATGGCCACGTTTTTAATTAATTCGAGCTTTTTCAGATCAGAAGTTTTACTTCTAGATGCGTTCCATTACAGTAATCAAATCGCAAGATTATCAAGGCCAAGTCTAATACACTGGGGCAGAGTTTCACAGCAAGTCAGAGGAGAACACAGCATTTGCAGCTCTAACTATGTTGGACAGAGAATGTACAGCTTTGGCAAGGAGAAGACACAGGAACCAAAGCCCACTTCATCTCTCCTGCACTTCAAGCAGGAATCGATAACCTCACGGGCCGAGTCGTCGCGTAGGATTTCGGTAATCGGAAGTCCCCTTTATCACGGGAAACATCTGCAGGCAAGGGGAGAAATAACAGAACAGGTGGTGCTGGTGGCGGTGCTCGCACTGCTCGGCTGCCGCGCGGCCTCCGGGGCGGGAAGACCTGCGGGGGCCGGGCGCCCCCTGGCGGCGCCGCCCGGCCCCGGCTCTCCGGGCAGGAAGGTTCCGCGGGCCGCAGCGCGCGTTCCGTGTCCTGCTAATGTTCTTTACCATTAAAAAAAAACAAGCACGAAATCTTGGGAGGGGAAACGCCATTACTTTTCCTTTGAGTTCAGCTTTTTGTTCGGCTAGTGATGAGTCTCACTTCCTGAACAGATCCATCACTTTCCTCATCTGATTGCGTAGGTCGCCACAGCGTGGGCCTGCCTACGGGACTGGGAAGAACGCCAAACGTCACTGTGCCCGGGTGCCCCCCGCCCCCGGCGAGGAGGGGCGCTGGGTGGAGGCGCTGCCGGGCCCCCCGGCCCACCGCACGGGGCCAGCTACTCCCCGGCCACGGCCCGAAGCTGGCCGTCACCTCAGCCCCGCCGCCGCCGGGCTCCCCGCGCGGCCTGCCGGGAAATGGAGTCCTCCCGCGCGCCAGGGGGACAGAGGCGCCGGACTACAGGTACCACAATGCATCGCGCGGCAGAACAGGATGTGCCCTGGTCCCGAGCGGCGCCGAGTGGCTCCCGGCAGGCCCTGCGCCGGACCCCTGGGCAGTGTAGTTTATCCGCGGGGCGCCGCCCGGCGGCTGGAGGTGGGGAGGGCGGCTCCAGGGACTACAACTTCCATCGCGCCTTGCGCCGGGTGGGGCTGTGCGGCCCCGGCTCGGTGTGTGAGGAGCGGGAGGGCGATGCCTGGGTCTCCCCGTTACCTGTGGCCCCGGCTCGTTGCCGCGCTTTGTGGTTAACGAAAGATCCGGGGGCGAGAGTGGGGGGGGGAACCGTGGAGTTTGGCGTCGCGGGGGCGCAGCGCCATGGACAGCCGGTGCTGCGGGTGTGCCTCCAAGTTCTCTGTCTTCAAGAAGGAGGCGAGTGGGGCGGCGGGGAGCGGCTGCGGGGCGGGGGCCGGGGGGCCAGCGCTATTTTGGGTGGACCGTGGCATGGGCGTTGTTCCTGCGTGCGGCCAGCCGGAGCAGCGGGGGGTGGAGGGGAAGGTGTGGGAGGTGGTGCCCAGGTGATGGTGGAGCCCCGTCCTTCTCCTCTCTTCCATCTCCGCAGTGCGGGTGCAAGAACTGCGGGCGGTTGTTCTGCTCAGGCTGCCTTCGCTTCCGCGCTGCCGTTCCCCGCTGTGGAAACACTCAGCAGAAGGTGTGCAGGCAGTGCCACGGAAAGCTAACCGGGTAAGACGGGAGTATTTCATCCCCCAGAGGCAGTGTCCTGCTTTGGTTCTTCGCTGTGCATCCCAGTGTTGCCTGGCAGATTTCTGTGTGAGAGCTGTGCCTGGCGCTTGTGCGTGCACGCTGCCTCTGCCCTGGAGTTTCAAGCCAGGCCACTGTGGAACTGCTGTTATGTGAGCTGTGCTGTCCAAAGACAGGAATCAGGATTTATAAGGCTGTGCTTTATGGTGACAGAGTAGTCTGAAAGACCCAGGTTTAAATCTTCATGGATGGACACTGAATGCCTGTGGATATCTCAGCTAGACAAGACCAGGTTAAGGCCCACCGTGTTATTGCCCAGAAATCGACACCCCTGTGAAAGTGCTGGCAGTCTTTTCAGATGTGTAGTAGTTGAACGGCCTGACAATAAGGTGTTCAAAGTGCTGTTACTGCTGTGGGTACAAATCCTCATTGCTGAGGAGTCTCTGCTATGTATGTATATATGTACATATGACGTAGCCTTGAAGACTTAAAATTTTGTAGCATAAGATTGATTTGCTTTTAAAAGAAAAAAAAATATTTGCAAACATAACCTGTAGATTGCCTGTTCAAAAGAATAAAAATGTAAGTCAGTAGAAGTACGGATTATACACGTGAACGAGTAACTCGAACACAAGTGTACAGCAGAACCCCTCTCTCGACCAATTCTTCTGTGTCCTTTTTCTTCTCTTGCTTTTCTTTTACCCCTCTTCCTCACGTCTCTCCTATAGCAAGGAATTTGTACCAGCAAGTGGGAAATTTTCTGGCTCTGTGGGTATCTAAAGGAGGATAGCCTCTCATTAGCAGAGGTCGTTATTTCAGAAGCACTGGCTCATGAAAACCGGGCTATTGGTGGTGAAAATACAGTATTCATTCTTTCAGTTTTGAAATTTTCTGATTTCCCTTTACAACTCCAAAGCCATTAAGAAAACAGGGCAGCCTGTCTCCATGTTTCTTTTTCTTACCTGTTTAATACCGGTGTGATAGAGTTACAGCAGAAAAAAGTCCTCTCTGACCGGATAGCAGGTAGATAATACACATAGGCTGCAGCTCTGTAAGCTGCATGCATTATTGTTCTTTGCACAAATAGCCCTCAGAAGTGAAACTGTGGCGCTGGAAAGCTGTCTAACAATGTTGCATTCATTCGTTACTAAATAGGCCTTCGCACAGTGCAGATGTGTTTGTAGCTGTGACTTCTAAGAATGAATAAAATATGCTAGCTACCTTATGTAAGCGTGTACTTTAGCAGCTCAACCCAAATACGGCAAAGTAGAAGATAGTTACACAAGATGCGTTTGTGGTGTGCAGTGTTCAAGTGTGCTAGAAGATGTCGTTATGGTACTGGTGGTTATATAATAATCTTTGTAACACACTGTTTAGCATGTGCGTCATATAATGCTATGTTTGTTGCATGCCACCGCTCCTTTCAGTGTTCTGCTGCATGGATGGTAATTACACTGGGAGTCTTATCTAATTACTCTCTATCTTTTCTCTGAACTGGGAGATGCAGGCTGTGGGAGGCAAGGGTATTTCAACCCCTCCTCCTTTGAATCACTGGTGACCATATTAAATCACATTTTGTCTGGATGCAAAACAACTAGACTAAAGGACTAGAAATGAAGTTCCCTGCTGTCCCAGGCAGCTGTATTATCTTTATCTCTTCCATAAACTGATTATCTCCATATTAATAAGATCATGAAAGGGGCTGTACCAGGCGGTTGAGAAATGTAGACTGATTCCTTTTGAGTTGTGGAGACTCGATGACCGAAGCATTGCCAGTATCTTGAGTTCTAAGAAATTCTTGGTTTTGTCTTCCAGAGAGGGATCTCAAAGCAGTTCAGCAAAATGGTCACCACCAGAAAACTACAAAAAGTGAGTTGCGCTTGCCAACCAGACGGTTGTTTCTGCCGCAGAGTAGCCTTTCCAGCCTTTGCTCCTCTTCCCCTATAGAGATCAGCAAAAGTGGGGGCTGTGATGTTGGTATTTGATTGTTCAGAATTAGATTAAGGATGGGGCTTTTGTTTTGTTGTTTGGGTTTTTCGTTTGTTTATTTGGAGAGCTATGGTGTGTGCTCTTTTGAATAGACTCCAGAATAGCCACCTGCCTAGGTTTGTCTGTGAGTGATGGAGATTGGCTTGGAAGCGGGAACCTGGTGGTGAAATGTTCCTGTCTCCTTGGAAATGGTGGCAGGTGTGCTGCTTCTGTGAGCTAAGGTCATCCTTACTCTTGGGAATGCCTCGTTGTGCCGATATGAGAGAGCCTGTCGGGTTCACAGAGGGTGTTTTCATATCTCAGGGTTTAAACCCCTGTTCTCAATTGTCATGTCTTTTTTCCGTCCTTGTCACAGGCGTGTAGCAGCTTTTGAGGCTAAGCAAAAGCAGCTGAAAGAACAACAGAAGGCAGCAGCAAAACCCCCAGCTCAAGCAGGCTCCCGATACCAGGGGCTCTCGAAAGAAGATAGAGCTATTGCAGAGAGACTGGAGAGGCTCAGGGAGGAAAGGAAACCGAGTGAGTTTTGGAGGCTACCGGAGATACCTTGTGTGGGAACACTGCGACTTGGGAAACATGGAACCTGGAGGGAGAGGGAAGCGCTGGGCTTTTGGAGCTTGCCCTTTTAGGGAACTGAAGGGTTAAAATTGAACAGAGCATCCACGTCCTGCTGCCACAATGTCCAGATTATGCAATGATTTTAATATTCCAGTCTCTTTTAGCTTCTTGGGATTTCCCTTGAAAATGCTTCTCAGTTTTGAGACAGTATCTTACTTGTAAAATCACTTCCTCATTTGCCATCGTTTGGGGTAAAAGCCTGTGTCAAGTCCAATAGGAGCAGAATGAAATGAGGGTCTTTGGCCAAGCTATTTTGGAGGAGGTTTCCTGCGGGTCATTGTCCTGGGCAACAGCAGTGCCAGTCTCTGTGGGATTATGTTCTGGCCAGCCTTGCCTCACAGAGGAGAAAAAGGACTCTCATCCCAGTCCACAGCTGTCAGGTTCTGGGACAGCCTTGTGGCGCTTGTGGGAGGATAAACTATTTTAAAAATGGTATGTGATCTCTAAAAGGGAAAGAACACACTGCAAAGTGGTTGCCTGATTATCGTAGAATCATTTAGGTTGGAAAAGGCCTTTCAGATCATCAAGTCCAACTGTAAATCTAATACTGCCAAGTCCACCACTAAACCATGTCCCTAAGTACAACATCCACACGTCTTAAATACCTCCAAGGGTGCTGACTCAGCATGCCCCTGGGCAGCCTGTTCCAGTGCTTGATAACCCTTTCAGTGAATAAATTTTTCCTAATATCTAATCTAAACCTCCCCTGGCACAACTTGAGGCCATTGCCTCTCATCCTGTTATGTGGCAGGGGAGGGTTTTGGTCTGATGTGCCTGGGATAACATTAAGAGATATGGGAGCAATGGACTGTGCTTTCTAAATGACATTTATTTCTCTGCCTGTCCCTAGTATCCAAAGTCAGCTGATTGCCAAATGACTTTACCCTAATACTTACCTTATAGCTAGGAGATAAACTGTGAAGGAGGCAAGGACTCGGAAGAAAAGTATAGCAGTTAGCATGAGGGTAGTCTCGAAGTCACTGCAGTACGACCCCTCATTCACATCAGGGGCTGAGGGAGGTTTTTCTTGGGTGTTCAGAGTCTGATTCCAGAAAGAAATACAATTTTAAGAAAAAAAATATTTGAAGCCTTTCGTTTTCAATAACAGAGTAATCTCCTCCCTTGGATTATTCCGAATTGCAGAGTCCATCCCTACTCAGGCTGAGATCGAAGCTAGGCTGGCTGCCCTGAAGGAGGACTGCCGGGGACCTGTTCCATCCACACAGGAAATGGAGGACCGGTTGGCTGTCCTGCAGGGGAGAGATCCTCCTTCCCAGGCTCCCAGACCTGTAAGCTCTCTCAGCTCTTCAGCCAGCAGCGTATTCTGAGCTGACACGTAACCGGTGTCCCAGCATGTTAGCCGGTCTTCCTGCTTCAGCTTTTTCGTGTCCAGGCGGCTCCCTTCTGAAATCTCCATTTCCTGTTTGTGTCATTGCTCCAGAAGCAAATGGCCAGGCCTTTACCAGTTCACTGCTTCAGTTCGAATGCAGTATGGTCCTTTATGTCAAATGTAGTTCATGGGTTTATTTTTAACAATAGATACCAAGTTTTTTCCTCTCAACCGATCTGTGTACCGAAGTGGTCTGATATTTTTTCAGAGCTGTTTGTCTGTGTTTGGGGCTTATCAGCCCTACTTTCTTATTGTATCTTGTAGTTGTTACTGCATCTCAGCTGGGCAAAATCCTGTTAATTATTCTAGAAATGGAAGCACAGAGTGGTTAGTCTGAGATCGCAGAGGAATTAATTGGATATGTGTCTTCAAAGCCTGTATGAATGATCTTGTCCCTGAGAAATCGTTTCCTCATACTCCTTTTTTAGCAGTGCTGCACACCCAGCTGTTACCACAGGCTTCAGCGGGGATGCTGGCTGGCACTGTTGAGAATGGCACTTTATGTGCATTGGAGGTAGTGGCAGAGTTGGTGTTGGGACCCAGCAGCATGTACTCCTGTACATTCAGCACTGCTTTGCCTTGTCTGGGTGACTGCTTTTAGAGTTGTGCACAGTCAGCACCTCTGAGAATGAAGCCCTGAAAGTCTTATACCAGATGACCGTGATCTGAGACTCTCAAGATCAGTGGATGCATCTCTTTATGCTGCTCCCACCTAGGGTGATCTTGGTTACTAAACTTTTCCTTTGATTATGCCACTTTCCTCTCATGTGCCTTTTTCCATGCCCTCCTTGTTTATTAGGTACACCGACCTCCTGATACCAGAAGTCTGGTCCAGCAGACAGATGACCTGTTAACTCAGCTGTCTGAGGAAGTTGCCATTGATGAGCGCTACAGACCAAGAGTCCAGCCTCAAGGTATCTATTTTGGCTTCCAAAGACCTGTTTCTGTCTAATAATGTATGTGGTATAGTGAGAAGGAAATAGGTGGCTCCCTATCTAGCTTATAGGTGAGCTCGGTGTCCAGTTTGTCGTTATCTCTCCCATATGACTCCCAAATTGACCAAGAGCAGCCGTCTGGCTCCATACTAGGTCTCATTGTCTTTGCTTGGAGATGATTCCTTCTTCTCGGGGTTGTATTGTTCAGATTGCTCCTCTCTGTTTCTCTAAGGTGACCCTTCCCTGGGGAGGAGCTGTTGCTACTACTAACACACCTGTGCTCTGTTAGAAAACATTGGAATCTGGAATACTATTGTCTTCCTAGCTGCAGTGCTTTCTCTGTAATCTCACTGTAGAACACAGATTAGCTCACTTTGTGGACTCCACTGTGGCATGCCTTCTCCCATTATTACCCAGATTAACAGAGAGCAGCAAACTGCTATCACACCGTTGCTTTAGTCGTGTTGTCTGTGCCCAAGGAACATTGCTGCTGAGTCACCAGCACATTCTGTGTGTCTGTCTGCAGCTGTTAGCAGCCAAAGTTTGAATGATCTCAGTCGGGAAAGTGAAGATTGTGTTTGCCCTGCACATCTGGACACGAAACAGCTAGAAGAAGAGAAGAATAAACTTCTGGCAGAAGCTGCTGCTGAGCTGCGGGAAGAGAACACTAGGCAGGAAAAGATCCTACAAGTTGCCAAGAGACTGGCAGCACTCAGAGGCGAGGACCCAGAGAAAGGTAGGTAGCAGATGAGAATACAGTGCCAAGAGAGCAATCAAGTGCCTGTGACAGAGTAGTTTCTTTTCTGAGAGGCGTTTATCCATTTAATTCCTCTGTTCTGCAAGAAACAGACTGAGATTTCATTCTGTCTGTAAAGCTGTACAGGTTGGTTCATCGTGAAATCAGTATGAAGGGTCTTAGTTGAGGGTAAAGGCTGGAGCTGTAAGGTCAGACTGCTTTGTCTTGCACCCTTCTTTGAGATAGTTCTAGCATGCCCTGTTGAGGTTAACAAAGCATTTAAAAGCAAAGCTCTGGTTTTGGTGGGGATTTTTTCCTTCCTTCTTCCAGTATTAAAAAAACAAACAGTAACGCCCTTTTTGAGGAGTCCCCATCTGAAGAGGATCTGTCTGTGCCAGAGCCAGAATACCAAAACCAGCTCACACCACAAAGGATTGTCTCTGGCACGTAAGTGGGCACCAGGTTTGAGGGAGATGTGGCTTACAGTCTCCTGTCTCTTACTCCTGCAGCTACACTGGAAGCCTATAAACTCCCTGACAGTGATGAGGAAGTGGCTGAGGAGGAAGCCATTTGCAGAGTGCTAAAACAGGTCAGAAGTGGCAGCTGTGGCCTTGTTTATCTTCCTGTCAATTATTCCCAGTGTGTGTGTTAACCTGGTGAGTGTGCAAAGGCTGCGTTTCTGTTCCTGGGCAGAGTTTCATTCCGTCCCCTCCTAGTGTTTCTCCGATACTAGCTCCCACAGGACATTCAGCTACAGGCGATTGTATATAGATAGTATATAGATAGAAGATACAGGCATTACTTCTAGCCTGTCACATTGTCTTTCTCATTCATGCATAACGTGTCTTGTGATTTGTCTCCTTTCCAACCCCACTCTGCTGGTGCTTCCTTCTTATTTCACCTTTTCCCCTGACCAGCTAGAACATGGATGATATGTGTGCTGTTTAGCACAGCTTATGCCTAGATTTCTCTCCAAAATGTCTATGAACTGTCTTGCAGGCAGACACGAGCTTTCTGTGCTTAAGCTTCTGCCTGATCACAGACCACACATGCATGATTAGCATGATACTGAGGTTCTGCTGATAGCTGCACTGCAAAGCAGTGTTAGCTGAAGGCCCCTGCTGCTACACTGAGTGTTCACAATGTACTCAGTGTTCAAAGTGCAGACAGAGCAAGCTCACATCTGTGTGGATAACACCAGATGTATTCAGACTTGTCATCTCCGCTTATAGCATGAGAGCAAGGAGAA
>Ga0065711_1036854_pt1 | contig 20492 bp, 12 predicted proteins | sample Hoacrofraction12_FD_59098 | JGI IMG/M metagenome (GOLD analysis project Ga0065711, IMG submission 59098) | Hoatzin crop microbial communities from Cojedes, Venezuela - Epithelial fraction 12 v2 (version 2) | ecosystem: Host-associated > Birds > Digestive system > Esophagus > Crop | place...
AAAGGATATGATAAACATGAATAGAGCTGCCTTACATACGAACAGTTTACTGACAGAAAGTTTACTATTCAAACTTAACTACACCAAAACCAACACACAGTACCATACGCTGAAGGTAGATGTTTCTAGTAAAATTTGCATTTCCTGGTCATTCATGAAATCCAAAAATGAATTAAAGTTTAGACAAGCAAATTTAAATATTTGAGTCAACACTTAAGGTCGCTTATATTCATTTCATTGTACGATACTAATCCAGATTCCACTAGCATTCCTGGGATTAAGTATTAAATTGCATTGTCTTTCACAGTACAACACTTAGTCACTTACACCTACCTAAAAAAAAAAAGTGCTTCCTTCTCAGTGTCGCAAGGATCTGTTTCTTGTATAGTACAGCAATCACTAGAGCGCAATTATTGAGATGAAGATGTTGGCAGCTATCCAGATGTCAGTAAGCATACAATGGGTATTACTCACAAGCTTCTCCTGTGCTGTTCTGTGCTGTAATCTGCGAGTTCTAAAAACAGCAAGCTCCGAGCAGTGCTTGTTCCCTCCTTTTGATGCCAGATTCTTTTGTAAAACACTGTCATCTTAAATTAGCAGGAACATTACTTATTTTTTAATTCCCTGTTGGTATTTATTTTTCCTATTCTCTAACGCATACCTTTCAGATGACTGTCCTACCACAAGGGCCTAGAGTACAGCATATGCATGAAATAAGTAACTAGAATCACTGCCACCTCGAATTTAGCGGAGTAAAAACAGGGCCTTACTTGACCTGCCTATAACGTGGCAGTCTTTTAAAACCAAATTCGAGCCATCATTATTTCAGAACATTAGCAAGAACACCGTCACTTTTGATGATTTGATTGTAGCTATGAGTTTTGCACTCCTCAAGCTAAGAACAGTGAGGCAAATGCAGAAGTTATTTTAAGAAGCTGCCAGACAGCAGCCAAAGGTAACTCAGTCAGAAAAAATGGAACGAGCATTATGGTTTAAATTTTATGTGCCTGTTTAGACAAAGGAAGCTCAGTTCAGGTCCTGAACACATGGCCACCCCTAGCAAAAGCACTTCTATTGCCTTGTAGTCTCTCATATACAGACACGCCTGCTCACCTACACCCATCGTGAACACCACAGTCAATTTTTAACTGAAAGCTTCCAGTGCAGGAAAAAAACAACAGCTGATCCACAGTAAGCAAAATCCTCATACAATAAAATGCTTAGGACACCATGTATCTAGACAACACCTATATGCAAATGAGCCTTATTACTACCACTAATTCTTAGACACCTGCATTTCTCTTTTTCCTGCCTCCTCCGATTGGCAGGAATATGAAAAATTAATATAAGAAAATGCAGATTTTAAACCACTTTTTATGTGCATATCAGGAAAAGCTATGGTGGCAAAAGTAGGCCATTTTTAGAGCGTTGAATATGCTCTTTCCTAGGGCACTGAGAACATCTATTACTTGAAGTGTTAAATGTAGAAAAAAGGGGCTCATATGACGAACAGGCTTTTCTGCACACAGCCTCATGTGCTAGGACTTCGCTAGCTCAGTCTCTCATTTATTCACTTACTGAGTCCATGAGGCCAGCAACACTGCAGCTTTGGAGGCCACAGTAACACCACCATACTTTCAGTAACAGTATTTTTCCATTTATCTGTACATCAGCCTATATTCAGGAATTGACTCTACACAAATGCCATTATTCTGCAATAATGTGATATATATTTTAATATTTACTTGCTACCTTTCTCTTTAATATATATTTAATTGCTACCTTTCTCTTTAATATCTATGGAATACATGAGAAAGTGACCACACTGTTTACATTTGGCCTATTCACTTCAGCAGTAAGGAGTGCTTCCTGGAAGACAGAAATGGGACACTGGAAAGTGTCACTGTGCTTGAGTGTTGACTCGAAACCTGCCTTTACCCCCTAGTGCCTTCATCAAGTTCTGGACAGTGATTTCAGTTGTGAACAATGTGTTATGTGACAAGGGTCACTCCCTGGTGACACCCATGGCTGCTGCTACCATTGCTTCACACTTAAACTTTATACAGAACCAAGTCAGACGCACCAGATCCTTCCCCTCCCATACACACGCACCCATATATGTTACTCTTCAACTCTATGACAAATTAGAGTATGATAAGCTAAAATTCAGTTCCTAGTTCTGCAGCACAAACACAGGTAATTTCTCAACTTTCCACATTATACAGTGACTTTCAAGCTACCCCAAACCTTAAGTAAAATAGTTTTTGTGATACACTGACCAAAAAAGACTGGCACTAGATACTACAAGGCTTAAAACATGTCATTTTTAATAAACTAGCAGAAAAGTGTCTTAAGTTGTAGCGATTTCTTCTAGTACGTTACATTGATTAGCGTCTTGCCTGTTTTCACCAAATTGGTCAGAGACAAAGTATATATACACATGAGGTTTTGCTACAGACATAAAGGCCTCACATTAAATACGGCTCAGCGCGAACTCCCAGGAGTTCTGGGAGGACACGCTCTGTAAGTGCTCTCACTTCATCTGCTCTGGACTGCAAATCTATTTCCCCATCCTTTGTAGCGTTGTCAGTTATGCCTGTCAACGGCATTCAGGTGTTGACTGGGAAAGTGGAAAACAACCAGGCCAACCACCCTGGTGAAGTCTCAGAGCACCCATTAGCCCCGCTTCAAGGTCTCAACTCACCCAGGGGCCCAGCACAGCCCCTCTGCGAAACTCACCCCCTCGCTGTGCTCATTTCTAAATTAGAAATTAACTACTTCAAATTAACTTCAGCGCGCAACAACCTTAAACTACTGCCAGCACAAAAAAGGTTACTGCCACGCACCCTGAAGCGCTAAGCAGCGACCAGAGGCCACAGCCACCCCCAGCAGGCTGTGCCCACCAGGGGGCCCCCCCGCCCCACACCCCTGCTCGCCCGCCGAACCCGCAGGGCCACCCTCCCCTGCACCTCTCCTTCAGACGGGCGCCCGAGGAAAACGCTCTACACCCAGCATTCAGCCGCACGATGGCCTGAGGAGCGGCCGCAGACACGCGTGAGTGGCTCCCGACGACGGCTTCCCGGGCCGACGGACGTGCCCACACAGGACGCGCCCGCTGCCTCCGCCCCACCCTTCTTCTAGCAGCCTCTCCCGCGCATGCTCAGTGCGCCTCGCAAAGCGCCGCGGGCGGCAGGCGGCGGCCAGGAAGGAGGCCGCGCTTCCCGTCAGCTTCCCCCCCAGCCGCGCCCGGCGGCCGGGAGCGATGGAGCGGGGCTGCCCGGTGTGAGCGTTACCGAGCGGCGCGGGGGGAGGCGGTTCTGGCTGATGGCGTGTGCCTCTCAGCGCCGTGCGAGCCCGGCCCTGCCCGCGTTGTCTTTGAGAAGGGTCCCACGTCCTCATGAGTGGGCAAAGAAGCATCGGCTTGTGGCCCGTCGGTCGCGGGGGTGCCAGTGGCAGCTCTGCGCCCTGGCTCTCCCCACAGCACTGGGGGCCTGGCGTGCGGCCTCCTCGGCGCCCCGCGAGAAGGAGTCGGTCGTGCTGAGGGACCGGAGCTAGGCGGTGGGCTCGCGCTTCGGCACATCGCCATTATGAAAAACAAAGTCATCTCCTGCATTGTTCACGTGCGTGCTGCAATCGAGCTGGGGGAATACGGTGCACCTTACCGCGGTGTTTCAGTGGGTTTGGGTATCCATCCAAGGAAACAAGCTGACATTGCTGCAGCACGGCACGGCCTTCCGCAGGCTGATGGGTGCTGTTGCTAGTAAAATCCCAGCGGGTGTAATGGTGAAACAGTTGTCACTGTAGCGTGGACTGACTGGTTCACTAAGGCAGAATTCCCAACCAAATTTCGTGTATGTAATCGTATGTCTGACAGTGGCTTACTGAGTTTCAAGTACTGATTGTATATGAATCTGAACTCCTTCCTTTGGAGAATAACAGATAGCTGCTGAGTCTTGCAGTTCCCACGTGGCTGTGCAAATATCACCTTTTTCATCCTTAACTTGCTAATCAGACTGTGTAAGGTTACCGAATTTCACACTCCACTGCTACAGCAAGCAGATTTAAGAATAAAATAAAAATCTGTTATTATGCCCAGAACTCAGGAAAACCTTTGAGGGCTGGTACAAATCTCTGCATTTTCTGACACTTGTGTTGTCTTTTAAAGTAAGTACTGACTTACTAAGCCAGGAGACCTCAAATACCTAACGGTACCCAGCTTTACAATGTGTTGTTGTCATTCTGAGATACAGCAAGGAAAAAAAAAAGATGAATGAAGGCTATACCACTTTAGATTGCAAGTTGCAACAGCGAATTCTAAACCCATCAAAAGTACCACCAAGCTTGTTCTTTTCTACCTTTGTATTTATAAAACTAAAGCAGAAGCAATACATGGAATAAGAACTGTTAAATTGTTTTTGATGTGAAAAAATTTCAGGGGAACAATGTGGTTTTCTGTCATCCACAGAAGAAATGGTAAACCCACAGGCTCACTCAGTGGCAAAATTCAGTGAGAAATCAAAAGTGACTGTCTTTTGATTTAGAAATGTTTCTGTAGTGTTCAGTGGGAGAAGGGCTTCAGATGACACTAGTCCCAGTACACAGGGGAAAATAGGAATCAAGCATCAGACCTCTCCCCAGTAATAGGAAGCAGCAGTGGACAGCAGCAAGTGGCTTCTACCTGGAGAGTCTAGGCTGAGGAAGAGCAGCAGTGCCCACACTGCAACTCTGGAGCCTTTCTGAAACGAACGTCTTGCGTTGACAGAACATTTCTGCACTTTCATTCTTTTCAGAGCAGAACAATGAAATAAAAGTACCTTTTGAGAAAAATTGTCAGTAGAATAGAGAAGTTTTCAGTCAAAGGAGTTTTGAGTGAAAGAAATTCAGTCAGCTCTGCTTCGATATCCTTTTATCCACACATACTTCAAGTTATTATTTTCTTTTAGAGGAGAAGACCATAAAGATTTGTTATCCTCTTAAATGTAAAATGGAAAGACTGGCCTGGGCCTCTCACTAACAAAGATGCAAAAGCAGAAGCTCTGGCTCCTGAGATCCAAACCAAAACTGTCTTAATAACTATTCAGTGCAGAAATTATTCGTTTGGGGTGCTGCATGCTTTACCATCCTTCAGTCAAGATCGAATGATGTTCCATTATCACATGCACAATGAACTGCTTGCAGCTGTGAATTGGTGACTGATCCTTTCTCCAAAGTTTTCCTTGCTACATTGGAATCATGAAGGAAAGCAAAATAACTGATATGTCCAGCTAAAAATCAAGACATTGTAACTGTATAATATGCCTAAAGCTGAGGAGGAGGATAGCAGTGCAGCAGACAGTCAGAGAATAGATATTGTGCATGGAATTGCGGGTGGTTTCTGCTCATTCATCAAGAGAATTACATCTAGAAGGGACGTGGCAATTTGTGATTTGCCTTCAGCATGTTAATGCCTTCAGCATGTAAATTGATCCTTTGGTGGTCTTTTGGACCACAGTTTTGACTTTTTTGTCTAACAGTTGTGGACCTGTGCACCTCAGAATTCACTGTTCACACAGATCACTGCCAAAATAACATATTTTTTAGCCCACAGATCCCAGTTTTGATAAAAGAAACAGGGGCACCCATTTTTTTCATTCTTGGTTTTCTCTTTTAACACTTAGTCAACATTCCTGGAGTTCCAGAGATGCATTGACATTATGGAATGAAAACAGTAAGTAGCTAAAAGCCAGATTGTCTTCCAGAGGTTGGATTAGCATGCAAAATAGACCTTACAAGATGAAGACACACTGCTTGAAAGGGTAGTATTCTCTCTGCCTCAGTCCTGTAAGGAAAGATGTGATCCAGTTTTTTGGGTTACGTACTGAGATAGCTTCTTTCCTTTGACCTCAGTAGGCCTCAGAAGGATGACGTATAGAAAGACATTGGCCATCCACAGGGATGTGGGTTTAGATGTAAGTTTTCTCAAACAATGAGCTGTCTTTTTGAAGGAGGGAATGATGGTGTTACTGAAGATAAGATATAAGACAAACGGTTTCATTTACAATTTTTTTAGAAAACAATCTTTGGAAGACCGGAAATCATACTGTGCTGGCAATAGGATCAGAGATGTTCAAACAGCATTTACTGTAGTCCAGTGGCAAATTCAGTATCGTGAACAGTAGCCATAGTTTATAGAGCCATTTTTTTCAGTTTTCCCAGTTTGTACAGGGTCTAGAGGTCTTGATAGTACAACAGTAGGTACACCAAACTGGAGTCGTTTGCCAGATGCAAATTTTTCAACTTGCATGTCTATAGCTCTTAAAAACCACACATGTTACTGCCATCACTGTAGCATTCCTTGTTTATTGCAGTTTGCTGTCACTGTGAAGTAAGAAGTGTATTTTTTTTTTACTACACTCTGCTGACACTCAGATAGGTTAGCCTTCAGACAGTTTCTGTGGCCCTGCCTTCTGACATATTGGAAATGCTTTACTATGGGAGATCAAATGCATGTCTAAATTCACTAACCAGTTAATTCTAGATTAAGAAATAAAATACGACAATAGAAATCCCAAGAGTACCGCGCAAATAATTTTTCGTAAATGTAAGGGACAAATTTGCATACATTATTTAGCAGAAGGAGAAGAATCAAGAAAATGATTGCAGGAAATCTATATTAATTACAGCTAGTTTTGTTCTATACTGAAAGCCGTGACATCGAGCTCAAGTTTGTTATTCTGACAAGGTCAGTCTTTTCTGGAAAAAATATCTAACTGTGCATATGGTCAATAAGAGACAAGATAAATTGTTAGCACTTCCATACGATATTCAGCCTTGGGATCTCCCAGTGTTTTTCAAACTTTAATTAATTCTTGCATTACTTTGGCAAGATAAAAAATAAAATGTTATCTCCAGATTGCCGTCTCATCTGTAATTACAGGGTCTGCTCCGAGGCCGCACACCAAAACTGTTCCCGAGCCAGAAGCTGAACCTAGACTTCCTAACCGGGAGTTCCTGCTCCAGCAACTAGCTGAGCTCTCACAGCAAAAGCAAAGCAAATTTAAAATTCCTATAGATATCTGGTCGCACTTTATCGAAAAAAAAGCACAGAACCTACAAAAATTGGGACATGAATAAACTGCTGTCAAGGCCACTGGCTTCTGCATTTGTAAATTCTACTCCAGACTCCCTTTATCTAACATTTTAAAGCGATTTAAAACTGAACCTTGGTTTTTAATTGCTCCATATAATACATAAACTTATCTATTTTGTGGGATGGCAATAAAGAAGACTGCATTGTTTTCTTTGTCATTCGTTGTCAGCTACCAAGAACTTTCCTAGCTGCAAAATCAGGCTATAAAGTTGTGGTGGTTTTCTCTTTTTCAATGCTTTCAGACCTCAAATAAAAAAGAGCAAAACCCTATTAGTATAACATTTATTGTTTCAGTTTCTTTCACCTACTACTCCCTTTCAAGTCATCTCAGGCTCAGACATGAGAGAGAATTTTTCCTTTTAGATTTATTTTGCTGATTAGCATTCGGACATGATACTTATTATATTGAGCATGAATTCTGACAGTAGGTGTACTTGCTAAGATTATGAGCTTTCTTATAATGAAGAAATGACTTTAGCTGCAACGTGTATGAAATACTCTCAATTCCTTACTCAGCTAATCACAAGATGCTTTGACAGAACTGTGTTTCACAGGACTGACGTGGTCTTAGTATGCCTGGACCTATAAAGCAAAGCAGTTGTGGTCGGGGCCCATATATTTTGGGCAAAGGTGGCAAAACGTATTTCTTTTTGCTCTTCATAGGTATTCCTGCGCTGATGCCAACCGGTATATAAAACCATGAAACAGGCAATACGATTTTTTTAGTAGAGTTGTATGATTTCATAACTTTTTTCCTCGCCCTTATTTACGCTACAGGTTTTTTAAATAGATTTCATTGTACGCAGTTGTTTTCCTTAACTGCTTACTGACACAATAGCATAAAATCTGTTATAGGAAGAACTTGGGGGTACCAGTAGACGAAAAGCTGGACATGAGCCGAGAATGTGTGCTCACAGCCCAGAAGGCCAACTAAACCCTCAGCTGCATTAAAAGCAGTGTGGCCAGCAGGTCAAGGGAGGGGTTTCTGCCCCTCTGCCCCACTCTGCTGAAACCCCACCTGGAGTCCTGTGTCCAGCTCTGGAGCCCTCAGGACGGGAAAGACATGGACCTTATGAAGCAGGTCCAGAGGAGGGCCACAAAAATGATCCAAGGGCTGGAGCACCTCTCCTCTGAGGAGAGGCTGAGAGAGTTGGGGCTGTTCAGGGTGGAGAACAGAAGGCTGCAGGGACATCTTATGGCAGGGTCCCAGTACTTAAAGGAGGTTTATAGGCATGATGGGGACAGAATTTTTAGCAGGGCCTGTTGCGATAGGACAAGGGGTAATGGTTTTAAACTGAAAGAGGGTAGAATTAGACTGGATATAAGGAGGAAATTTTTTTACAATGAGGGTGGGGAGGCAGTGAAACAGGTTGCCTAGAGAGGTGGCAGATACCCGATCCCTGGAAATATTCAAGGTCAGGTTGGACAGGGCTTTGAGGAACCTGATCCAGTTGAAGATGTCCCTGCTCACTGCAGGAGGATTGGGCTAGATGGCCTTAAAAGGGCCATGCCAACCCAAACAATTCTATAGAAGTACTTATGAATTTCATCTAGATTTGACGGCACCTCGCAAGCAGCCCTGGAGTGCAACAGTTTTCTGGGTGATAATTAACAACATTTTATCACATAAATCTCATTCAAATCAGCTATTTTTGATCTGTGGAAATTTCACAGAAGCTTCTGTCATTACATCTGATCTGGCTTCTGTAAATACCAGTGTAGACTACTGATGGAAGGCAAAACTTGATCTGACTGCTTATTGGCCCACAATGAACTAACCTTCTCAGCAGATATTACAAGATTTTAGTGCGTGGAGGGATACTTCCCCTCTCTGCCTTTTCAACTCAAGCTACTGCCAGTGCCTTTTTCCTGTGAGTGCTGAGCAGCATTATAAACATTTCAGAATGAATAAATAAACCTGCCATGTTTGCTTCTGTCCTGTATACTCAAAGTGTGGACTTGTTTGGAGCTATACTGTCCCCCCCCACTCCACTCCATGCAAGATCATTTTCTAGAATAATGCCTACGAAACATAACCAATTAATAACTGTTATATTCTGTCTTTCCTCTTGCTTGTAGATGATGACAGCAGGATGTAGAGAAAGTGGACATACTTCTAGTGGAGCAGGGAAAAGCTAAATATTCTCTCCATGTTAACTTTAAGCACCTACGGAACCACAGAGTCACAGAATGGTAGGGGTTGGAAGGGACCTCTGGGGGTCATCTAGTCCAACACCCTTGCTGAAGCAGGGTCAGAAGGCTGCACAGGACCTTGTCCAGGAGGGTCGTGAATATCTCCAGAGAAGGAGACTCCACAACCTCCCTGGGCAGCCTGTTCTAGTGCTCCGTCACCCTCGAAGAAGTCTTCCTCATGTTCAGATGGAACTTCCTATGCTTCAGTTTGTGCACGTTGCTCCTTGTCCTGTTGCTGGGCACCACTCAAAAGAGTTTGGCCCCATCCTCCTGACACCCACCCTTCAGATATTTATTTATAAGATCCCCTTTCAGGCTTCTCTTCTTCAGGCTGAACAAGCCCAGCTCCCTCAGCCTTTCCTCGTAGGAGAGGTGCTCCAGTCCCCTCATCATCCTCGTAGCCCTCCTCTGGACTCTTCTCCAGTAGGGCCTCATCTTTCCTGAACTAGGGAGCCCAGAACTGGACAGAGTACTCCAGATGGGGCCTCACTAGGGCAGAGTAGAGGGGAAGGAGAACCTCCCTCGACCTGCTGGCCACACTCCTCTTAATGCACTCCAGGATGCCATTGGCCTTCTTGGCAACCAGGGCACATAGCTGGCTCATGGTCAACTTGTCATCCACCAGCACTCCCAGGTTCTCCACAGAGCTGCTCTGCAGCAGGTCCGCCCCAAGCTTGTACTGGTGCATGGGGTTGTTCGTCCCCAGGTGCAGGACCCTGCACTTGCCCTTGTTGAACTTCATTAGGTTCCTCTCTGCCCAGCTGTCCAGCCTGTCCAGGTCACGCTGAATGGCAGCACAGCCTTCCGGTGTATCTACCACTCCTCCCAGTTTGGTGTCATTAGCAAACTTGCTGAGGGTACATTCTAACTCTTCATCCAGGTCATTGGTGAAGAAGTTGAAAAAGACTGGGCCCATTACTGACCCCTGGGGGACACCACTAGTTACAGGCCTCCGCCGCTGATGAGACTCCTCCGAGCTCTGCCATTCAGCCAGTTCCCAGTCCGCCTCACTGACCACTCATCCAGCCCACACTTCCTGAGCTTCCCTAGGAGGATATTTTGGGAGACCGTGTCAAAATCCTTGCTGAAGTCAAGGCAGACAACATCCACTGCTTTCCTCTCATCTACCCAGCCGTTCGTGCCATCAAGTATTAAAATCTTCTGGACTGTTTGGAAAAGTGTGAAAAAAGTGTTTAGCTTTCATTTCTATCACTTTCTGCTACCACACTATGGAGAGGTTGTGTGCCCTTTCACAGATCTGATGGTCTTCATTAAGATTGTCACCTGAGTAAGTTAATGAAATTGATTCAGTCACTCCACTGTCACCTGATTTAAAAAGAAAACTGGTTGTAAAAGGAGCTGCTGCAGCTGAGGTGCAAAAACTTTAAGTTCTCTCCGCTTTCTGAAGGTGTGAGGAGACCCAGTGTTTGTGTGCTGCTCTCCCAGGAGCTGGTGCTGGTTTGCAATTACAGTAGCCAACCTAATGACTGAGCAAGGTCCTTTCCTAAGGAGGGATTGGTGTCAAAGTACAAATGTTGTTAGTCTGCAGTTAAACCCATGCCATTTTACAAAAGGAAGGATTTAAATCTAAAACTCGCTAGAATTGAGACATTTGTAAATGCCCAGGTAAGAGAACCTGGCAGCACTCCTTCTCTTTTGCATACTCCATGCCTGCTTGCTCTTTGGGTTGACACTGCTTGCAGAGGTTTTGGAAAGTATTTGGAACATTATTGCCATGCGTAGGCAACTCATCCTGATTGCTTTTACAAACTACATTAGACAGACATACACGTTTTAAAATACGCTGTGTGATTCTTGATTAATCCTCTATTTTAAACTGTGAATTCACTCAGGAAAGCTGTAGTAATTTTCCTGATTCTAGCAGAGATCATGATGTATGTGAGACAGTGTTTCCTTTCTGAGAAGGCAATTCTACCCTTAGTTTGTCAGTGCTTGGTTCTTAATTTTTTAAAAGATAATTAAAGTGGAGGGTTCCCTGGAGTGTCAGAAAGGTTTTGTCATCTGAGTGACACCTGCTATCTGTCTTCTATTTGTGTAATCTGTGTTGTATTTTCACCTGTGTCTTCCCACTAATGTAGTCTTTAGCTGTGCTGCTTTAGGCAGAACACTTAAAAACGTGGAGGACGTGCCAGTGGGTTGGCAGAATCAGGTATTTGCATAATGTCTTTTTCACGTTAATCTGAAGTTTGGAAAATATTCTATTTATATTCAGTTGTGCCTTTGTGTAATAAAATGTGTCTGTACATATGTGCACATTTTTGGCTAAATGGAGTACAGAATAAAGGCATGATTTATGAATGGTGCCAGCTTTTTTTAATGTAACGTGCAATATTATATAGCTAACAAATATGAACAGTTCCATTATAATGCATTAACCACTGAATAATCTACCGGGGGAGAGGCGGGTACATAGATGTATATTATACTTTAGATACACCCCCTTGTCTCTACCATTTCAAACTCAAAATAAAAATCAATCCCCAAATTGCTAACATGCAGGCACACAGCAACTGCTGCATCAAGTCGAAGTAATCAAGCGACTTAATGTAGATGCATTCAGGTGCTGGAAAGGCAGGTATTAAGTTTTCATAAAGGACAAATTGGCCAGTAACATAATGTTGAGGACTGGGAAAGAGCAGACTTTAATTAGTTTATAGTCTGAAATAACTCCCCTATAAACTAAATAGCCAATGTCCTTCTGTGCCTGTGATAATTTTCATTGTTCATCCTTGGGCCTGTATGTATTTCTAATACAGCTTCTTTAAGAGGGATAAATGAAGTGAACAGGATATTTGTGATGAGACTACTATCCATGTGATAAAACTTTATGGTAGTTTTATCATTATTCTCGAATCCTTTCTTCAGTGCTTGCCAGGCAGATGAAGATGCCTTGGGATGCTGCACTCTGCAAACTGCACCCCTGCAAGAATTCAGTAAAAGGAAAAATTTAGAACTGCCATTCAGCCTTTTTTTCCTTTTTTTTAAACCATATTAATTTCTGCTGTCAGGCTCACCCTGCAGTCTCACAGGCTCATCAATGGGAGAAGAAACAGGAGTGACTGGCTGGAAGCTGTGGGAGAAGGAACAGTAAGTGGAAAGAACACAAAGGGAGGGTAGTTCTTAAGCTGAAGAAACACTGAAAGCCCCTGCAAACAAGCTTAATTTCTGATTAAAGTTTTCATGAAACTAAATTATTCATCTGCCTAATCATGCTGCTCTGATGATGTCAGAATGTTTCCTGATTTTTTAACTAACATCAGTTAGAGAAAGAGATACATTACTGTGGATGAGGTGAGGGAGAGAAAGAGAAAGCATCTTAGAGGAGACAGGTGTGGTCCGAATTACTGCTCTTTGGGAAGTCTCCATTCCCTAAGGCTCCTGGGGACGGAAAGAGCAGCCTCGGGGAAATGATGCTTCTTAGTTAAGTATCAGTTATTTGCTGAATGTTGATGGCTTCTGTTTGTTATTGAAGGCAGTATCAGTGTAATGACAATTGTTACCAAATTATTTTTTCTCCATCTCTCCGTTGCTTCTTTACAAATTAATAAATGGGAGGGAATGGTCTAGTACACATGCTTGCAAACAATTGGCAGGTGGGAATACTTGCTTGGGTTTCAATGTGCGTCCATACTTCGGTCTGCAATACAATAAAATTAATGTCTCTAAATTAGCATGTCAGCTTATTGCGGGGCATTTCTGGGTAGTGAGAAGTTCAGTCTCCATTCATTCCAGCTTAAAAAATGTGGAAAAAATGAAGTGATGCTGATTGCAGCACCCAACAAGAAATCTGAGAAGCAGAACTAGACCACAGGGCGCTCAGTGAGTGATACTTCCCTATCTATCAGCAGTGATTTTAAACAAACAGAACTGTGCAGGGCAAGGAAAGAGGAAGGCTGTGGAGAAGGTAGGAAAAAAGAGTGAAACACTGATTTGGAAAACCTGATAGACAATGGGAACTTTCTTCCCCTGGGCCAGAGTGTGTTGGCTAAAATCCCAAGGCAGCCTTCCTTCATTTGAGAGGCGCTCAGGAGTTAGTTAGGTGCCACCCTCTTCTAGCAGCTATCACCTAATCACAACTTGAAGTCTGTGCTCAGGAACCCCAGATTTTAGACAGCCCCAGTTTATCATTCCCGAGGGAGGCAGAGTTTATTATCCCTGCTGTACCTGGACCACAACTCAAATGCCTCCTCAAGGCTGGTGCAGCTGATGACCCCAGCCTGAAGATCTTTTACCCCAGTCATTTGTCAAATGCTGTCAGCACTCACACTTTTCATTCCACCTCTTTCAGCAGCTCCAGCAGCATTTTTGGTCAAAAAATTGTTGGACAGAGTCAGTACATTATAGATTTCCTTTCCTGAATATTGTCATGGAGACTTTACCCACAGAAGACAGGCTTTTTCTGCCCTCTCTGGCCTCAGAAGGCTCCGTGCCCTCCCACTGGTGGTCAGAGTGTCATTTTCTGCATGCACAACAAAAGTAATTCTCTGGCTGATGCGTTTTTCAACACGAATGCAAGTGTTAAAGACACCTGAGCTTTAAAAATACATTTGTCTGGTTGGTTTTGTTGGATTTTTTTTAAACTAAACTCTCCAGTTCTTGCCAGCATATAGGCAAAGGAGTCCTGGCTTCTCTGATCATATCTTCTAGCTCTTCAAAAAGGTAATTAGGAGACAAAAGGAAGGAAAGATGAGAAGTTTCAGTGTGTGGTGAGAAGGAAGTACAGCAACCAATGTACAGTTAGGTGTAGGAAAGCAAGGTTGTAGCAGATAGCCAGGCCATTGTCACAGGCGAGAGAAGTTCCGCTCTACAAAAGCCAAAAGTTCCTTGCTGTGGGAGGGGATGCACACTAAAAAAAACTATTACTGTCCAAATTAAATTCCTCACTGATTTTTTTGCTACCCTATTTGGGAAAGACATTAGGAAGCAGCATGTTGCTCCAGCTGTGCCAAACCAGAGCCGCTTGAACGTATCTTCCCTGATTCTGGTATTGCTCGAACCCGGCAGTCATGTGTCTGGTTCCTTCCAGTTCTGATCCAGAGACAGCACACTCCTTAAATTAGACTTTCATTTATCTTAGTTATCTTGATTTATGCAGCGTTCTGTGGAACATTCATCATGCAGCTAATCTTGAGTAACCTTGAGTAATATTTTAATCTTGCTGCCCCTAATTTTACCCTTTCTTTTCTCAGCCTTAGCCTTGAAGAATTCTTTTTCTGCCCTTGAGAAAATACCTGTAAAAGCTTAGCAGATATCTCATACTTTCCTCCTAAATTTTTCTTCCAAACGCTTTCTTTCTCCTCAGCAGGTCTATTTTCCCACCATGGTTAAAACTGATGGAAGGTTTGAGATGTTTCAAGGGGCACCTCACTGGTGTGATGGTGACTGCCTACAAAGTCTTTGGGCTAATTTCATAGCACAAACCAGTAAACTATTAGTTCTTGCCAGTTCTTCATATATGCTATATTTAATTTTGGGTTACAGAGGTATTTTTATTATGAGTTTTATTTATTTCACTTTTCTAGAAATTTCAAAATGTTTAAAACTTTGTTAAATGGTTTGAGAAACACATGTGCCTCTAGACCAAATTACTAAGTGAGGCATCAAACAATACCTCCCAGCCATTCTATTTCAGCTTCTTTTCTTCAGGGACTAGGTCTTATTTGTTTAAAATTTAGTACATTTGACACCTCAGTCATGTCCTCTGTTATCATTTTTCCACACTCCCATGATCTGTGAGCTTCTGAAGGCTCGTCCTTAGCCAGGCTTCTTCCTAGCCAGATCACCTCTAGGCTGCAGCATGCAGACTGTCGTTCCCTTCAGAGCCAAATATGATAAACTAGGAGCTTTACATATCCAGGCTCTCTAGCAACAGCCTTGCAGTCATCCCTGGCAGCAGAACTAGTAGCCTTTTCTCGTGGTGATGGTCACAAAGCTCCCTTCTGGTCTGGGGCCACAGAAGCCTGAAATCAAGTCTGCCTCTCGCAAGTCATTTCACTCAACCTCAATGATTTACATTGATTGACTAGAAGAGTACTCTCAAACCTGTCAATAGTTTTGTACTCCTTCCTGTGTTTCCTTTCTCCTCCCTGTGCATGCTTATTTTTATTTGGAAAATGAATGGAACAATAGAAGAATCACTCAGTATTTAGTTTGCAAGATTATGCAAACTGAAGCATGAAAAATTCAGAGGCCATGCTGAAAATTTATTCTGTAGCTCAACATAATGTGTGAGGATCTGAAAGGTCTCCAAACAGCAAGTGATTTCACAAATCATACTCTATGCACAGTAATGTAGTGTGTACTAAGGACAGAATTGCAGCTTTAATGAGTTTTGTGCCTTGATTTCTGCATAATTCAGCGCTTTAATCTGAAAAATAGCAACAGACAGCCAAATTTTGTACTTTTTACCATCTCTGTGAAGCCATTTGGTAAGAATTTAGAGAGGGACTCGTTGCCTTTGCTTTCTCTTGAGCTCACTTCCAAGCACTTCATGAATCCAACTCGAATACGGCAAAGGTGCAGCTTTGTTGTCTCCACATTGATGAATTCCTGCTCTGGGTTTCTGCTGAAAACAAAAGAGGTAGGAAAGTTTTCATTGAGCGATTTCCCACAGGAATAGTTTATGTAGGCTGGGGTTTTTGCCAGCAGTACAATATACAACAAATACCACCCCTTGGTTAAGGGCCTGGATAAGTTACTGATGACTGAATGTTTCTATCATGTAATGTATGCTCAGGGATGTGTACAAAACAAAAATGATGGTCTTGTTCCAGTTTCCCATGAAATGTATATTTAATTCCCAACTAACCACTGCTGAAGCTGGCACCTTTGTGGATAACTAGCAAAGAAGAAACGTGACAGTGATGACCTCACTTGCCAGCTATGGCACACATCTTCCTGATCATGGATGACATAACTTGGTGGGATCATGCAGAGAAGTCTGTCTGGGCAGCACTCTTTTCTGGACAGCAATCTGCAGAAGTGGAAATCTGTCTAATGTAGTCTAATGAACTCACGTACGTGCCAATACAATACTCCTGAGCATTGCAGAAGGTCTGCTAGTGGGAAGCAGGAAACGATGCTCCTGGAGGCATTCTGGTAGTCATAAAGAACACCACTCCCCCAAGGTCTTCTTGCTCTCGCAGCAAGCCACTGCACTCGCTTGCCTTCCACCTGGTAGCTTGGGAATGTAACTATTCCTTGCTTCCATATACATTAGGTAGACTCCAATGCCCATTTTAATTGTCATAGATAATCAGATGGGAAAAAGTAGATTGCGAGAATTTCCAAGTGCTTGTTTCAAGACACTTGAGTTTGTTCACTTTTCCCCTTGATTTCCAAAAGCCCTTTTTTTTAAAAAAAAAAAGGGTACTGGAGATTCTTTTCCTTTTTTTTTCCTGTGGGGAAAGGAAAAAAAGAAGATTAACATACAGAAAGAAAGAAAAGCTCCTACACAAATGCTACGTGGGTTTGCCTTGGGATAAAGCAAATAAACAAAAACTTCTTTGTGGACCAACTTTTAGTATATTTTTATAGGAGAATTTCTATTTGAGAAAGGTTATGTATTTAAGAAACATACAGGATTGGTCAAATAGTGTTTTGACCAATAATGTTGTGTCATCATTTTGGAAAAGATCCTCCTTTTATATCTGGTAGTTCTGAAAGAGTATTAAATATTAAGAGAACTTAAATGCCTGTTTAGCAAACACCCTGAGTAGAAAACATTACCGCCCTTATAAATTGGATCACGGTTAATATGAAAACATGTATTTATATTATTTGCAAAAGAGATGAAAGACATTTGAACTGTTCATCAATAACTGAAGTAGTACTAAGTATGGCAGTACTTTCCCATCTCACTGTGTGGTAGATAGTTGGATAAATCCACCTTATTTTCATTGCCTTTTCATCCAACAAGGGTTCAGCTCTTGTGTCCAGTTGTCAGCAGCCTGATCAGAAAGAAAAGCTACGCTACAGTCACAGAACTGCAATGAATAGTTTTATGACTTTCATGTCCTTTGAATGTGCCAAAGGGTTGGAATCAGCAGCTAGAAGTGAGTAGTACCATGCCCTGCTCAATAAAATAGGCTGGGCAAAAGTAAAAATCTGCTATGCAGCTAAGCAAGAAAATGCTGCCACTTTCAGTGATCTCTGAATTATTGGTGGATTATTCAGTTCATTTCACAATGTCAATACTATGGTGTATCACTAAAAAACTGCTGAACTTAAATAAATACATGCATTTATTGTAAAGCTAAAAAATATGTATTTAGGTTTACATTTAGACCTAACATTCAGTCTAAGTGACTTTTCCATAAGAAGTGAAATCATACAAGTAAAAATACAAATGTATGATATGAAAAAGCAGTAACTTCTGTACTCTTAGGGAGACTTTTTCTTGAGACGCTGAGGAGTGCTGATATACAGTGATTCAGAGAAACTGAGATTCTCTCATAACTGTTTGTGTCAGCTGCTGATGGTGTAGCGAAGGGATGTGTTGAATGGGTGTCATGTGGGAGATGGCTCCACTGAAACTGTTACTGATGCAGCTCTGTTGATTTTTGGCAGGAATCTTCCTGACATAGAGCTTGATATTGAAGGATGCTGAACTACTTTCAATTACCCCAGGGGATGGGGACTCAAAAGCTCCACTGGAGACTGTTTCTTGTTGATTTTAAGTCTGCTTGTTGTGTCATGTATCACATTAATCTTCAGGATGAAGCCAGCAGAGCTGCGCCATAGCAGATACGATGGCCATGTGCACATCATGCGTTGGCTGCGTTTGTGGTACCAGCCACTGGCAGCAGCTGTGTGCAATCCGGTCTCCCAGGTTCATAGCCTGGCTGCGCGCAGGAACGGGGCCAAACCAGGCATCTCATCCAAGAGGTCCACATTTCCCAGGAACCGGAGGATGAGAGCTGCAGGGTCCATGGCACGCACCACCCATGTACCTGACACATCATTCTCTACGCACCAGCAGTACACAGTCTGGAAAATAATTGGGCGTGCAAAGGACTGAAGATTTCTGTTTCTCTTTAAAGAGACTGCTACTTTTCTGTGAAGACACTGTGATGAAAAACATTCTGTATGACTCCAGCGTGCTTCCATGAGAGGTAATGGTTTGTATCTTTATATCACATTTGTATCTTTCAGGTAGCATTTTTAAGGTACCAAAAGACAAAACTAAGCCCTGGAACTAATTTCCAAAATTAAAATAGCAACTAGGAACGATCTATGGTTTGGAAGAAGACATACATATACGTAACATAAAGTGTATTGTTGGTTTTATATACTTGTACACAGCACTTCCATCAAGCCAGTCCCATTTATTTAGCACATACATATGTTTTTATGTGTGTGTGACCCTCCCAGAACAAGTATTTGCTAAATGAAGTCTCACTATATTTATGCAGCCAAATATTAGTTTCTATCTTTTTCATTCTGCAATTATTTAGCTATATTAAGATTTTTTTTTTGTTTTGAAAGATCAGAACTTTATGTTCCTGAGCACAACTGCAGGTTAGCTGCCACACTCACAAAGGATCGTATCTGTCTGTGTGCTCATGCTTCAGTGCTACTATAACTCTTTATTTTAAAATTGGTTTAGATCTCCAGATGGTTTTTTAATGTTCCATTACTTCAGGATTCTGATGTTGTTACCTTTAAGTGTTTCAAGAAAAGAAAGAAAGGACAAAAAAAGAAGCTAGCTAAAAATTAATACTATTTCAGTCTCCTGCGTTACTGTAATGCTTGTGAGTGGTAAAAAAGTTGGGAAGGCAACCATGCAAGAGGGTGGCATTCCAGCAGTGCCCAGGGCAGGGAGAGGCATGGGGTGAGGGGATGCCACAGGGACTGGTGACCTCCCCTGCAACGCCGTGCTTCCATTCGCCCTGTCAGAGCCCCTCATCAGCCACTTGGACAAAAAGGACAATTGGATCAGTTTTTTTCATCTGCATCTGTGACGCACCTGAAAAACCATGTGTCTGTTATAGTAATGTTTTTTGTTGTGTCCTGAACCTGACTGGACTCCCAGGGAAAACAGCCCCAGCCCCATTTGGTAGCCCCTCGCTGGGACTAGAAGTCCTTCTAAAGTTCAGGAGCTTTATCATAGAATCATAGAATCATTAAAGTTGGAAAAGACCTCTAAGATGACCAAGTCCAACCGTCAACCCAACACCACAGTGTCTGCTAAACCATGTCCTGAAGTGCCATATCTACACGTTTTTTGAACACCTCCAGAGATGGTTACTCCACTTTAGGGACTTCTTAGTGGCAGTAGCATGCAACACTGAGCAGGCCTCCTGGGCCTTTTTATGAACAGCTAATAAGTCACCTAAAATTTCCTTGGAGATATCATCTGCAGGAGATACAGAAAAATGGGGAAAAACAGGTAGAGGGAAATAGGGAATGCTCTCTGGGAGCTCGTAGCTCTGGACTGTGGCAAAGTCCTGTGCCCAGTTCTCCCAGGAACCTGGGCAGGTGTCTAATTCAAGCACCTGATCTTGCTTACAGTGTGGTGCTCCGCGTGCTCTTGCAGCAAAGTGCTTTAACAGAACGTATCTGGAAGAATTTGGTCCCTTGTCATGATCAGATCCGACAAGTCCCAAACCACTTGTGCTGAAGTCAACTGGAACAGTTAATCCCATGCTCTGAAAGAAACACCAAAAGATGACCTATTTCAGATGTTACCAAAAAATCAGCCAGTGTCTGATTTGCTACTTTCACAATACAGTTAAGCTTTCCGATGTAACGTATTTCATACAGGGATTTTTCTGCCAGTGTGAACTTTTGCTAAGAACAAAAAAAAGAAATATCTGGCATTCTTAATTCTTAATTAGGTATTAAACAAAGTAAATGTGAAACTAATAATTTTGATATAATAAGAGGGAATTAAAATGACAGCTGAGCATTTCTTTCTCATAAAGTTTCAGCCACAGTGGCTTTTCTGCAGAATATTATGTTATGTATCCACTGTAATGTTTAGAAAACCCTGCTTAACCTCACTTAATTTCAAATAACCAGAGAACAGTGGTTGTCAAATCCTAAATAAAACACTGTTGTTTCATGCCAAGCAAAACCAAATTTCCTTTATCCAAATGAAATGAAAAGAAATTGGATAAAAGTGCACAGAGTAACATTTGGGGGGGGG
>Ga0065711_1036855_pt1 | contig 20492 bp, 7 predicted proteins | sample Hoacrofraction12_FD_59098 | JGI IMG/M metagenome (GOLD analysis project Ga0065711, IMG submission 59098) | Hoatzin crop microbial communities from Cojedes, Venezuela - Epithelial fraction 12 v2 (version 2) | ecosystem: Host-associated > Birds > Digestive system > Esophagus > Crop | place...
TGGCTCCCGCCTGCTGCATGAAACGTGCCTTGGGAGCGCGCCCTCCGCCCGCCCGCACTGACGTCAGCCGAGGGAAGCGGTGACGTGGCACTGCCGCTGGAGCCAGACCCATGCCGCTGACCTTGCTGCTGAGGGCGGCGCGGTAGTTGTTCGCAAGGGCTACGCACCTTTGTTATTTTCTTTACGGACTTTACAAATATGTTGCATAAATGAATGTTTTATATGTACTTGTGCACTAAATATACTGCATTACACTAAAAATCTTTTCTGTGAAAAACCTGGGTGATTATATTTGAAAATAATGATGTTTTCAAAACTGGAGAGTGTGAATACTGAAGCAAGCTGCTTCTGGTGTTTTAGTTAACATCATGGTCTCTGGCTGGAGTGGATGATTTTTCTTGCCAGCAAGTATATTTCCGTATGTTTATGAAATTCCGCATCTCTTTTGCCAGCATATTTCCTGACAATGGAATATCTGGGATACACCAAGAAGTAGCTGGTACAAATAAAAATTAAGAATCCTGGAATCCTGATTCTATGGTGAAATTCCTCAGTAGCTGGGACCTGTTCGGTTCTTCTCAGTTTGATTTTTATCTGCATAGATCTTTAATCAAAACTGATTCTTTTTCTTGGCCCTTTACTGCTATTTGATTTTTTTTTTTATTTTCATAACGAAGATAAGTATTACACTTAATATGAAGGAAATATAAAGCAATACTTTATCTTGATTTTTCTCAGTCTGCAGGCAAATCAAGTACATCGACAATGCAGTATCTTTAGTTGTTTCTAAAATATCATAACGAAAGGGCTCCCAAAGTGGACTGCCACTGGACTTTGTGGAAGGGGAAAGTTTTGGTGAAACGAGAGTGTGTCCTCTGTAGCCAAATTTGGTGGTGTTACTATGCCATTCTGAGATAGACAGAACTGACAAGTAGAATTAAATGAGGAGAAACGATAGAAGAGTCAAGTTCTACTGTTAATTTGAACAACAAAGGAGGGCAAAGTTCTGAGTTCAGAAGTCATTGGTTAAGGGTTGTTTGGGGTTTTTTTCCCCCTAAACTTAATGCCCCTGCAGTCTTAACGTTCATGGTATATAAAATTTAGTGTAGGCAGTCTGGATTGAGGTCGTCCCTAAACTTCTTGTGTTCGCGGAGGGCTCCGATCAGATGAGTTGTGTACACAGCATGGCTGCTCTGCAGCACAAGGGACTGGAAGTGCCACTGCTGTGTAGCACGTCCCACGCGGCTCCGCTGGAGGAGACCCCTCACACGAGGGCTTAGCTGACTGTAGTTCCTGGGCGCGGGGAGATGAGAATCGGACAAATGCCAGTTCTGGCAGTTGGTGCGAATTGCTCACTCCACCTTTACAACATGACGTTAAAAATAGCTTGATCAGCTTTTTATCAGGATAATTTGTTGAAGAATAGGAATAATTTTTTCAGAGATCTGAACCCATTGAAAAGTGACATTTGACATGAAGAGGCATTGGGAGTTTTACCTATGACAGCTATTTTGTCTTCTAAGTGTAGGGAAAAGTGTGGCATTACAGATAACAAACATTTAGCAGTGGCCACTGCCAGTTCTAGCTGGTTTTAGTACTACAGATTCTTAGAGCAAAATTCTGCCTTCAAATTATATGCATGCTGCTCTCATCTACTTCAGCAAAGCTTGTGCACATGTTTCAAAGGTCGGAATTTGGCTGTTGGGGCTGAATTTTCAAGGAAGAGTGTATTAAAGACATCTGTGCATCAGCAGAACCATATCCTTTGTCTTCTGTAGAACATTTCAGGAGTAAGCTTAGTGCTATTGGGCACTGCAAGTGAAACATTTTGTATTTTTTTTAATTACATTGGGATTGCTTAGCAGAAACTTTTCTTGCAGTAATAGGTTAATGATTTCATTTATTTCTTGTAACTCAACACTTTGATACTGAAAAGCTGTCAGTGTTAAGAGAGTGAAGACTGGAAGGGACCACCCTTCAGAAAATTACAGTTGAAAATATACTGTAACAATCAAAACAAGGGGAAGTAGTCCAAGGAAATAGGTATGGTCTGTTTAGAGGCACAAACTCTTGTTTGTAGTCTAATACAGAGAGGTCAACAAGTGTTTTTACACAAAGGTAGAAAACAAACCCACTTTTCATTGTGGACAGAGCTCATATTTGAAATTGGTACTAATTAGACACTTGAAAAAAATAAAACTTGGCATTCATATTCTGTTGGAGTTAGTGTGTATTAAACTGATGAAGATCTTTAAGCATGTAGGTTTTCCCCTGTTTTTTAAACATTATACACTTTTTAAAATGTTTATAATGTCTTAATTGCTGCTGGATTTCAAGACATATCAATTTTGTTCTTAGTTCCTGCAGATTTTGACAGAATGTCATACCAAAATATTTTGTATTTTTTGTAGGACTGGGAAACAGAAAATCATGACTGGTATTGTTTTGAATGCCATTTGCCTGGAGAGGTGTTGATATGTGACCTGTGTTTTCGTGTGTATCATTCCAAGTGTTTGTCTGATGAGTTCAGGCTTAGAGACAGCAGTAGTCACTGGCAGTGCCCAGTTTGCAGGGTGAGTACCTATGAGATTTCATGTGCTGATTAGAGGATTGATATTCATTAATAGATTCATTAAGGTGTCCAGATGGTCTGGCCAGGTTAATGGATAAAGAACTGAATATTGAAACAATGGTACATACCTAGAGCATCTATACAGAGATACCAAAATATGGTGCATGTAGCAGATGGTCATTTTTAAAGACTCTAGCAAGTTTTACTTATGCATTTGAACGCACACAGTATACTGTGTGGGAATGTGTGTACGTATGTATGCCACGTGTGAATGCAATATATTGTGGAAATCTTCAACAAATTGCTGTATAAGATGCTACTTTTTTTACCTAACATCATTTTAATGAATCATAATGTAATTTTTTTTTGTATTTTGATGACTACATGCTGAATATTTTATTGGAATCATATTTTTCATTATAAAGCCACAATTATGTTACTGATGAGGGCAGTATCAAAAAATATGGAGTGAAATCCTGCTTCTCATTTACTTCTGTAGATTCTATTGGTGCAAAAAGGCCAATCTGGATTTCACCCATAGCATCTATATCTATATTGCTTTTTCTTTAAAATTACTATTCTTATGAGTGTGGTAGGGAGACAGCAAAGAGTATTTTTATATACTTTCCAAGAACGAGCAGGCATGTTGTCCACATGTCATTAGAAGACTAAGCATTCTGGTCAGGATGCTGGTCAGGGAACAATGCATATGAATGTTTAAGATAAAATTATTGCTATAGAAAGGCATAAAATTGCCAGTTGCACTCTGCTGTGGATTGCTGGAGGGAGAGGAAATTCCCTTGCTGAAAGCTTAGATCTAGCCGTAGAGCAGCAGACTGACCTTCAGATGATCTGTGCTGCAAGGAATGTAAGGATTCAGGCACTTCATCATACAGAGAAGCAGTTTTTAAAAACACGTGGATAGTTTTGTTTCCAAACAACACTTTCTAACTGCTGTTAACTTAGAACCAGTTGTAAAAAACCTGTTGCCTGTTGCTTCAGATTGGGAGCTCTCAAGGTTTAGGGAAATAGCAAGAAAATTGAGCCTGCCTCAAGAAAGTGGAAAGGAAAGAAAAGGAAGTAATGGCAGGGAAAAAAAACCAGTTAAGAATAAGGACGTGTACTGTATCTCTTGATATTTCATTACTAGCATTTAATTTAGCTGCTCAGTATTTCAAATGTCTACAGGTGAATTGCTTTCAGATTTCTAAATAAATCTCTTTAATAATTGTTGGTTCTTGTAAGAAGTATTAATATTTCTTATAAACAGTTAAAATTAGGTAAACTGGATCCAGTCTCCACTCTAGTTTACCAGTAATTTTAGATGGGACCTGGTGAGAGTAGAGAATGCAGATGGTTTAAGCCATGTTGTATATGAGGTGGCTTATAACATTTATCTTGTAACACGAATGTTGTCAGAGTGGAATGCTGAATCATTGCATGAAATATGCACAGATATGTAGGGTGGTCAGCTTTGAGATCAGTTTGACTTTCATCCTGGAGCCTTGAAATCCTTTATGGCAATGATATTAAACAAATGTTTACCTTGAAAAAAATCCTGTGAAACTCAGACCATGTGCACTGTGTCTGTGTTTCTGCATATTGGTTCCTTTTTTTGTTATACAAAGACTAAGAAGAAGTTTTGGGGGCTCTTAAATACTTCCTGCCCCAGAGATCTTTGGCTTGCTCAGTGCCTCAGATAATGATCAACCTGTTTTTGTGAATATTGCCATTTTGAATGCCATGGCATCTTTTTTCCCTATGTGCTGGTAGCTCTGATTTTCTTTGTAATTATTAGTTCAAAGCACTTCAAGCCCTAATTCTGCACTATTTTTCCACTACTTTCTCCCCACCTTCCTAGGAATGACTGCTCTAATTGTATTTTAAAAGCAGGAGAGAGGCCTATATTCAAAAAACTATGGTAGTTTGAAGAGCCCTGGCTGATGTCCAGAGGACATAACAGAGCTTAACTATCTTGCGTAAGGGCAATGGGATTTACTTTGCATTATCAGCAGTAAATATGGACGTTCAAGAAAAGTAGTTGCCAGGACAAAGAAATGCATAGATTTTCATACTTTATTCTTGTAACTGGACATAGCACTTTTCACTTGGGGATTTCAAAGCTCTTTACAAAGGTGAAGTAAAAGTATGTTTGAAACCTAGTACATTGGGAGAAATAATCTACGAACACTTCATTCTTATGTAAAGACTGCTTCTGTAATGCTGCCAAGGTCAGCAAGCCTTTGGATTATTCATTTCACAATTGCTGGTTGTGCTCATTCAATCAACCTGTGCAGCTTTATCTTGCACACTTGACTACTCAGAAACATTTTATAAAGGACATTGCCAAGGATTTATTCATAACTTTAGAGTATTTTTCCTCCCATAACGTTTGTAGCAGTCCCTTGCAAACCTTGCTCTGAACTCTTGTTTCCCTGCTGGTGACTTTTCTCCAGTGGGTCCAGAAACAAGAATGTCTAGTTCCTGAATTCTTTTTTTGACTTGACAGTACCAATCTGAACGTTTCATACCCTACATAATTCTCAGCAGGAGTCAAGAGTTAAAGAAAGTTCAATTCAAACCACATTGCAGTGATTGAAAATTTTCCCTGACTGCTGACTAATAATTGTCTTAAGTGAAGTAAATTGGTATTATCAGCAAAATTCCTGGTAGACAGGTCACACGAGAAAGACTCAATATTGAATGAACTTAGAGATTACATTAGTCTTTTCCCCCTACTGGAATGGTCCATTCAAGACAGGGTTAGTCAAATCAATCTCTGAAGACTTGTACATTTATTGCTGCTCTTTGGTTAGATAAAAGGAGGAAATTAATTTTCTCCAGCTGTTAATTTAGCATCTAAAGACTACAGAAAGTACTGCAAAAATACTAGGTTTTTTTAGGGGATAAACAGATATATACACAAATCTGAATAGGAGAATACTGATCACATGTTGGGCTAACAAAATATTATTTCTTTTTTTTTTTAATAAAATTTTAAAGTAATTTTCTAGAAAGCCAGAATTACACATGGTGATATATAGTTTGGCCCAGAGGAACAGATTTTGACCTGTGAAACAAAAAGAAAGAATTATTCGTATGGCTTAACTTGACTACTAAATTTTTTACAATCATCTGGTCAGAGATTGATCTTCCCTGCATGTGCCTTACAAGGAATTATAACCAATTTACCTATCATAGTGGGTGTTTCAGTATTTCTGATTTTTATATATATGAGAGTAAACTAAACTGTAGAGCTTAAGATATTAAATGCTGTGCTGATAAGTATTCTATAAATAGGCTATTTCTGAGTTCTGGTACTGAGCACTTCATAGAGTAAAAATACACCATCATGCAGTTCACAATCAATGTTAGGCATAATTTGACAAGTGAGAATGGCAAACAGTAGAAAGTTAGAAGCACGGGAAGATGAAGGTTACTTAAGTGAAGTAACTCAAGTACTTAGGGAGTTTTAGGTACTAGCTGTCAGTCAGGGTGGTTAATGTGAAATACAAGGAAGGAAGAAAGGATATGGCTCTATTGACTTGTGTCATGGGGTGTTATGGTAGGAGTTTGTTAGATAACTGGATGATGAAACATATTCTATGAACAGGATTTGGCATCATCACACAGATAATAGCCGTGGATTGGTGGGTGAAGGGAGGTCCTAGTATAGGATCAGTATTAACACCACATGGTTCAGTGCACAGAGCCCACACCTGGGGAGGTGTTAGTGCTCGGCAGGTCCCTCCTGTTCACCTTGCAGCTGCGTGCACCCTGGAGCAAATTAGGGAGCTGGCAGAAGTGGGCACTGCATAGGGCTTGCTTAATAAAGTATGAAGGAATTTGCCCACAGCAGTGAGAAAACTGGGAAACTTCCACTTCGAGCCTCCTGCCACCTTCTATGTACACGTAAAAGCATATTTAATTTATATGATACTTCTTACTCAGAAGGTGCTCAGTGCACCGTACAAGTACAAACCAATTTGTGGATTCAGCTGTAACATTTCCAAAAGCACCTAATGCTTTGAATCATGTGGTTGAACTGTATATGGTCTTGAAAGAGGCAGGTCTTATGCCATATTCTGCTCATGCAGATGCTTTTCTGTATGCTGCTTAGGGCATATGGTGCACTGGTTGCTCTGAGACCCATCCCATGTGCCTGCATACCTTTGTTAATGGTACAGGAAACCTGAGGACCTGAGGGTTGGGAGTTCGAGAGAGCAGCAGAGCAGTAAAGATTTCCATATGTAGTACCAAATTCCTCTGGAAATTTAAGCCCTAAAAAAATCCAAGGGCCAGTGGCTAAAGCGAGGAGTTTCTAAACAGCAGTGCTGAATGTGTGTTAGACTCTTGCACATAGTTCCCCTCGGCAGACACACCCCTGAAAACCTGAATTGTTCCTGAAAATGTAACTGGTGCCTTAGAAACACATGTCTGTCATTGCGCAGCCTTCATCTAATCCATCACTGAACTGAAATGAAGCTCTTTAATGAGTGTATACACATGACAGTTGAGGGAGGAAGGGAAAAAAACTTCGTTAATGGGAGGTTATAGGGCAACCTCTTTACATGGAGAAAATGTAATTGAAATTCTTACAGCTAGACAGAATGCTGTCGCTAACACCTCTCATTTCTTACAGTTTCTCTATTTTGTCTCTTCAAATGAAAGATTGCAGCAACTGCAGGATAGTGGCTGTCATCAACCCTAGGAGTTGAGAGCTACATGCTCACTCAGGGTGCAAAGGATAGTCACTGCTATCTTAAATGGTGCTACTGCAGGATGGAGTGTTCTTGGCAGTACCACTCACTGCTGCTGACCTCGTGTGGTTCATAAAGTCTTGCAGTGAATTCCTGCACTATAAGCATGTCAGAATTGCTAAATAAGTCACACCTGCACAGTGGAATATATTGCTACTCTCTTTAACAGTTAAGCAGTATTATTAATCTGGAATATTGGATACAAAAAGCAATGTAAATCCAGCCTTCGGGTACTAGCTTCTAAGAAATAGATGTGCCGCAGAGAATAAAGCAGAGAGAATATATGAAGTATTTCCTGCACCCACAAGCAAAGAGTTAGGTTGCAGCCTTGGCCTTCCACCTGCCAGATCTCATTAATCTTCTACATGAGGATTGCTGTTGTGAAGGTTATTACTTCACTCCTATATCCCCTGTGTAAACATGTATGCTCGACCAAGCCTTTTAGTTTACCGTGATTCAAAGTAGAAGGGTTGCAGATTTCTGTAAAAATTGGTGTGACTTAGGAATCATCCTCGTCGTGGGTTAACCCTATTAGGCAGCTAAGCACCACGCAGCCACTCTTTCACTTCTCCCCAATTTCCGGTGGGGCAGAGGAAGAGAAAAGAACAAGTAAAAGCAAGAAAACTTCCGGGTCAAGATAAAAATTGTTTAGTAAGTGAAGAAATGGAAGAAGAGACAAAGAAAACAGAAGAAGTGATGCAAAGGCAAAAGATGGCTAAACCCCTTAAACTCCGTCCTCTCTGTTGCTGAGCGTGACGTTATATGGCATGGAATATCTTTTTGATTAGTTCAGGTCATCTGCCTGGTTGTGTCTCCTCTCAGCCTCTTGCATACCCCCAGTCTAGTCACCATGAGGACAGAATTTGAAACAACGAAGACCTTGACACTGTGCAAACACTGTTCAGCAAGAGCTAAAACATCAGTGTGTTGTCAACACTGTTTTTGTCACAAATATAAACCACAACACTATATGAGCTGCTATGAAAACAATTAACTTCATCCCAGCCAGACCTAGTACAATCCTATATTAAGATAATATATCCTGCAGATAGGATATCTACAATATAAAGATGCTGATAATCTTTTGGGGCTGGATTGAATCTTAGCAATCTCGTCAAAATACACTTGTGCGTAAACAAGGTTTGCAGTAGCATGTCTTAGTAGATCGAACTGTGGGAAGAGATACACAGTGGATCTTGCAGCTTTTACAGATTCACAAGCCACCATCATTGGTTTTGTTTCCCAAAAGTAGGAAATTAAAAGACCTCATTTTCGTTAACACTTGCTTCTATATCACTCTGGCTATAAAGGGACCTAAAAGTGGGTAGATTTTCTTGTGTCAGAGCAATACGAATAGTTTTTATGCAATTCACATGCCCCATCTAGTATTATCTACTTTCTTGCTTTAAGTGGCTCTAGGTTGACTTCTCTGTGAACACTACAAGTCTTCAAGATACATAATAGGGGGGGACGTGTTAAAAGATTGCACATTTTCCATTATAGCTTCCAAAGAATTTGTGAGTGGTACCTCCTGAAGGGCTAATCTTTGTTGAAAAGCAAATGCAGTGGTTGGATTATAATTTGCTTTCTGCAAAGGGTAAGCAACCTTGCCATAAAAAGACATTTTGCTCGCTCATAGGCTCTGATTCCCTAAATTCATTACCTTTCAACATTTAGTAGAGGAACCTGGAGATCAAATTTTTCTTAGAATAAATCAATGTAGGGAACTGAAGGAAAAGTGGAGAAGTTCAAGTTTGCCTGAATTGGCAATTATATCATTTTCATTGGTGCTTAAGATGATATTAATTGCTGACATCAATAACGGTGCAAAGCCAGCTATCTGTCTTTTCTTATGATCTGAAGGATAAGACTGTAAACCATCTATCTTAACGCAGTCTCTTACGAACAGTCTTGCCCAGCAGGGCATGAAAAATTGTTCACATGAATTCTGAAATACTTTCAAAGGATGATAAATTCAGAACCATGTCAGGAAAGGAGGTGCAGAAGGACTAGTCAGTGCAAGTGAATTTTATTGTGTCCTGATAAGTTTCAGTCTTCAAATGCTGCGTCATTAGCAAGCATACAGCGCTCCACTGGCTAAAATGACAAAATGACAGCAGCATTTCGTAATACAGGTAATTTAGTGCACATTTGGGTTTGCATTCAGAGTAGCAATGTTGATTTATGCAAAACTGAAGAGGTGAATTGAATTCCAGCAGAATACACGTTCTCATGGCAGACAAAAAATGAATATACAAAAGGCGATTCAGACATACAGCACAGGGTAAAATTTTGTCTTGTTCCAGAGTTTGGAAGGAAGGTCTGAAAAGGATGCCTAAATGCACTGTAAGCGTCAGAAAGACCTAGTGCTGGCCGTTTCCACAACAGTGAATTTTGCTCAGTAGTTGTAGTGCCCAATCAGGAAAAAGCTGTAGTGCTGTTACGCATACTGTAGTATCTACGTAGGTTCATGACTGAACTGATATATCAGCACAGTTTGTAATGATTCTATGCACACTGTTAAGCAATCAAATAAACAGCTTTGTTGGTAGTGCTGTGTACAATTTTGATTTAAGGAGGCAGTAAGTACAATCCTGAGAGGTCTAGGTTGCACACTTGCTGTAGCACAAAGGCCAACCTGTGATTTTTCAGTGTCTTGCAGGAGGAATATAAGCAGAGGAGACACAATCAAATTCTAACTTTTTTTTTTGAGCTAGTGCGTATTTTTTACTTTTGCCGTGTAAATATGTGAAAGTAGTTGCTCTGTACTCAATATGTCTGATCCCTCTATATGGTCAGAGTCATATATAAGTAATTCAGTTACAAATAGCACACTTCTAGTGATTAATAGTTCATAAGCTTAGTATCTCTGTTAGCTACCTATTAGGACATGGCTGCTGTTTTTTCTTGTGTTTGCTAAGCAACAGTCAGTTAGTGGATCTTGCTAAAGACCATCAAAATTTGGGGATGCGGGTGTAACTGAGCCAGTTTGGTCCACGCAGTTTGCATAGAGCTGGTGATGTGAGGCATGAGAGGGCAGAAGTCAGCTTGGCACTTGGTGCATTTGGAGGTGTGAGGAGGAATAAACATTTTTGCAAAAGACGTGAGCAGTTAGAAATCACTTCAGGATAATAAACCTGAAACCCGTGTGATTGTTTCACCGTGCTTTTGTTCTGGAGAGCTTCTGTAGGCAAGAGCAAGGAGGAGGTGGCACTTTTCAGCCAGCTGTGGTCAGGCCATGCAGAACTGTGCCCAGCTGCTGTGACCTGGAATTGGAAAGGCTGGTTTGCAGGAACACGCCAGGCATTTGCAGAGAGCTGCCTTCTCTTTAGTAGTGCGTTTTCTGTATGGAGTGCTTCGCGCTAGCCTGGATTGACTTTGGAGGGTGAGGATAAGTGTCTATACTAGTCTAAGATAAGGGGGAAAAACTCTGGATCCTGAACTGCTAAAAAGAAGCAGTCTGTGTTCTGGAATCTGGATTAGTTTTTTTGAAGGAAGAACCACAAAAATCAACAGCTGCTATGTTTTTTCAGCAGCAAAAAGTGCTTTTGAGCTTTTACTGGCTAGACCATGTTTGACTTCCTCCTAGACAGTGTCATTTTGCCTAGGAAGCACATAATTTGTAGATGGTACAGGATATTCTTTAAAAAATCATTTCTTATTTTACTGAAAATATTAATGCCTTGCTATAAAAAGACCATTAAATAAATTTTAAACTACTCCCTAAAATGCCTTTCTTCATTGCTTTATTCTAATTAGACACTTTTTTACGTGAGAGGTTTTGACGAAGTGTTATGGATACAAGTGGAAATAAAACTTGTAATTCTTCTGTAGCTGAAGTCCTCAGCCCAGACATAAGTCAAAGCAACATATATTGTTGTTGTGATGTGTCAGTGTTGCTAATTTCCCAGAAAAGATTTTCCCTAAAAAATTGTGTGATATGTGATTCAAAGTTACCTTTTCAAATAATGTTGTGACGCAGAGAAAATTTTTATTGGATTAATTTTGAAGTCAGGTTTAAAATAATAATATGATCCTATTTTTCTTTGACAGAGTATCAAGAAGAAAAACACAAGTAAACAAGAGATGAGCACATACCTGCGATTCATAGTCTCTCGTATGAAGGAGCGGGTGAGTCTGAAACAGGGGAGTTTATTGACATGTTGGGTTGCCCTGCAGAGGATGCATTGCGGTTCGCCCTGTGGGACTAACTGTGCAGGGAGGAGGGCTACAAGAGGGTGTCATTTTATTTCCACAGTCGTAAGCGGTGTGTGTTTTTCAACATACACTTACCATGTCTCATTGCTCAGATTAGTATCATTCTGGCAGGAGTAGTTTATGCCATGGGCCTGTGGTTTCTCTGAAATGGACATTTTTCAGGTTTGAGACACATGTAATCTGTCAGAATATGGATCTGCAGTTTGGCCTTGTGTATTTCCCACCTGCAATATTCCGAACTATTGCATTTTTTTAATCTTTGTTTTGTGTTTTAAGCAGATTCTAAATGCAATAACTTACTCTGTGCAATGGTCCTTTCAGGCTATAGATCTAAACAAGAAGGGGAAGGACAGCAAACACCCAATGTATAGAAGGCTGGTGCACTCAGCTGTCGATGTTCCTACTATACAGGAGGTAGAGTGATTTGCTTTCTAACTTCCGCACTGTTTATGCTGTCTTTTGACAGGAAAGATAAACCTTAAGGACTGCAGCACTAATCCTGTTTAATGCTCCTTACGATCTGTATTTTGGTATTGTATCTGGCATTTAGATATGAGAACTTAAAATTTCAAACTTTTCCTCGTAAATAGGTAATGGAGTAAAACCATTTTGACTGGTGCCTCATTTTCAGACATAGAGTATCGTCAATTCCTTTTGTACTAAGGTTTTACTAGGAACTGTAGGTAGCTGAAATCTTTAGAGAAAGTATTCTTTATCTAAGTCACTGAATATGGACTTGAATGCCCATGTTTGCATATCTGACCATATTCCAGTTTTAGTCATTAAGGCCTTGTGTAGGTGGCAACTTTATAAACATCTAAATGATTCATAAATAACCAATCATTTTGTTGATCACGAAAAAACAAGACTCACTTAAAACATCTGTTTTGCATTAATTGTTCCAAAAATAAAGTATTAGTAAATGTGTTGTTCTTTTTGTCTGAGCCGAAGGTCTGACCATGACTCATTGAAATGAACTGCACGTGACCAAAATGAACAGCACATTCATCTTTATTCATTGCTTCAACTGGGTTGCTGTGCAGGGCTGTAGTATATATTGCCCTTTACAACCATAAGTGTGAAAAGCCTCCTAGAAGTGTAAAGGCAGTCAACATTGATTTGAAACTAGCTGGTATTTTAAGGCACCAAATCTTCACCTCAGGGAATATATTTTAATTGGAACAAGTGTCCTGGGCCACACCTTATGATGAAGTTACTCCAGATTTACCTTGTTATAACCAAGAGAATCTTTTTATCAGTCAAATATTAAAGCTCCTGTTTTACTTCTGGGCATTGCATAAAGGGACCAATGCAGCCAGTGTCCAAGTACTAACAAACCAAGTCAAAGAGTATGCAGTGTCTGATCTGTGTTGCATAATGCAGATTTCTGTGAAAGCTTCTCTGCATAAAACAGGTACAGCACTTTAACAGTTTTTTCACAGTCCTATGTTTTCTTTTGTGTAGAAAGTAAATGAAGGAAAGTACAGGAGTTATGAGGAGTTCAAAGCAGATGCTCAGCTGCTTCTACACAACACAGTGATTTTCTATGGAGGTAAAGTACTACATTTACTGCTTGCTTTATTTGATTTATCTTTAAATTCACAAGATCTGGACTGAATCTGGTATTAGATGAGTGTGGATGAGGTCATTTGAGAGCCCTTAAAAATCAAAAGAAGCTGGAAGAGGATTTTGCAGGGTCTTTTCTGGCCTGCCTACTACACAACTATTTTCTTCCTCTCTAGCTAAACCTGTTAATGGGAATTTGCACCTTTGACATCCTGTTTCTTCTGCAGCCTAAGTCGTAAGTCAGTGTATACTGCAGATTTCTGCCAGTATGCGTGTTGTTTTAGAGTGGAAGGAGGTCTGACTCTAATGTGCTGTGTCAGCAGAAACATGTACTATAGGCACATATTTTTCACTCGTGGGCCATATCTGCCTTGTTGTGACAGCAATATGGCTACATACACACTAGAAGTGTCCTGCTGGTGCAATGTGTGGAGATACAGCCATCAGAAGCTGCCAGCCACTGGGAAGGTAGTAAGTGACTATTTGATATGGTGGGACAGTGTGACTGGAAGTGGAAAAACACCACAACCGCATCCAGAATCTATAGCCAGGTCCTGTGGCAAGGTTCTCCAGAGCCATCATTTCAGGAAGTATGTGGTTCTCGCCTGCAGACATGGCCCACATCAGGGAAACTGGGAGGAGGGTGGGACCAGTCTATTTGCAGCATCAGAAGGTCCAGACTGTCATTAGAAGGGAGAGATGTGAATGTGCTGACAGAGAAATACACCAGTGTAAAGGGAAACACATAGTGATAAATAGCCTGTGAAGCATTACTCTGAGCAGAAATACTTACGTGATTGTACCTGTGTTCCTGTCAAGTGGTGATAGCAGAGAGCCGTGTGTCATTAGGACACTAGCAGAGAAAGAGACTGGATCCGTATTAAGAGTAACCCTGTCTCCCTGCTGCTGCTCCTCATATATGTACTTGTATTGTTCAGTTTAAAAGCTCACAACAGTATTTTTGCATGTAAATATGAAAAAGAAATCAAATATAGAACTGATTGTAAGAAAATTTTAAATGTAAGGGTTATCCAAGTGATTAAATCATGTTTTGTATTCTCAAGTGAGACAATGACAGCATGAAAGTCATAGCAATGACAGCTGCGTATCTTTGTAAGCACGGTCATCATACTGTGATCATTCATACTTTATTTTTTAATTTATAGCGGACAGTGAACAAGCTGATATAGCGAGGATGCTTTACAAAGACACATGTCATGAAGTAAGTAGTACCAAGTAACCAAGATGTAGACAAAAGGCTGTGAAGTTCATTACAAGTTTTCCCCTAACTTTCTAACAGCTGATTCTGGATTTCTTTTTCTTTTTGTTTTTGCAACTAGACTATCATTTGGAAAATACCGATATTCAAATTTTAGTTTTGAAAATAATCTAGTAATACATAATTGGACTAGAAATAATTGTATTTGCTAATATAAATTGAACCTGAGGTGAGATTGCTACCAAATTCTGTAATTGGCATTGAAACATTTCTCAACATTCAGAGGAGGCCAAAACGTAACCGTAGGGGAGCTGTCACACTTCCTCCATTTGTACAGTTGAATTACTTCTCTCAGAATATACTTTAAATATTTGATGAATTTCAAGAACTATTCTTCGCATTTTAGCTGTAATAAATCATTAAGAGTTTAATTAGTCTCCTCCCTCTGCCTTGTTTTTCTAAAACATAAATAACGTTTATGCAGCTTGTCTCTCATCCGCTGTCAGCTCACCTCAGTTTCACACCTCTAGTTTGCACAGACGGAAATAACTCTACCAAATTGGCAAGCAGGGCTGAAAAATTTAAGTGCTAAACAGGGAAGGATACTACTAAAGTCACAGAAATAGGATTTTTGGGGCTTATTGACCCTTTTTTGTTTTTCAGCTGGATGAACTGCAGCTTTGCAAGAACTGTTTCTATTTGTCAAACGCACGACCTGACAACTGGTTCTGCTATCCTTGCGTATGTTGCTGACACGGATTTTTGTTTGTTTGCTTTTCTGTATAAAAGCCTGCAGTTTTGGTGTCATTAATGTGTTGAATACTGCATTTCCATAGGCTTGTTTCAAAAGCGTGATTGAGACTCTGTAAGCCTAGATACCTTGCACAAGTGAAATGTTGATTGAAGTTCAAAGCTGTAACAATATAGGTTATAAAACTTGGTTATCAGCCATTTACAACAGTCTCACAAGAAAATAAGGAGCTTACAGAAATAAAACTTTGCTCCTGGATGAAGCTATAAAGACAAGTTTAATTTTTGGGCTGCTTGAGATCTGTGTTTTCAATAGACAGTTACACCCTTTTCAGACTTTGTATTATTTTTACTTTGATCCAAGCAATACATCTAACAGAGAAATATGTATTGTAAGAAGATAAAAATGAAAATAGCACTAGACATAAACAGTAACCATATTCTTAAGATACTAGCATAGTATTACAGCAAAATATTTGTGGAGAAATCAATATAATACTTCATATCCAATAATAAATACAACATTTTTTCCAGATACCTAATCATGAGTTGGTTTGGGCCAAAATGAAAGGCTTTGGGTTTTGGCCAGCCAAAGTCATGCAGAAAGAGGACAATCAAGTTGACGTTCGCTTTTTTGGCCATCACCATCAAAGGTAATTTATTAATTCCATGTGCTGCTTTTTACAAACAATACTTAAAAGAATTTATCTCATCTATCATGCTGTAAGTCCTGGCTCAGCTAGTTGCCAACATTAGAAGGACTGAGTACTTTGTCATAATTGTTTCAGAAAATTTAAAGCTCAGTCTAACACATCTGAAGTTGCCAAATGTCTCAGAGATTCGCTTTCTGCAGTTGCCATAGGGGTGTTACTTAATGCCATTTTAATTAAAGAAAGCAAGTGAACTTCAACTGTTTCTTCAAATCAGTAGCAGCTTGCTAATCCAGGCCAAGGTGGAAATCAGGCAGAAGTGTATTCTTACTACCAGCAGTATTGACTTTATGTAATTTTCTCTTTTGAGCAAGCACATTGCAATTTTGTGTTTTAGTAACATAATATACATCACAAATGTTTCTGTATCGCTGCTAGAACATTGACAGAGCTCCTGCTGTGAGCTAGTTGGCGATTTTGGAGAACTCTTTACATTGGAAACTTCATTCTTAGAGATCAGCTTTTACTTCCATCCCCAGTTGTTTGTTCAGCATTTGGGGAGGGTTATAGTAGTGTTACTACAGTGGATGTATTAATTTTTTTTTGCTGTTCGATTTATATGACTATAATGTGAGGAGAGGAGAGGAGACCTTTGCAAAGTAATTCATGGTTGTTGGGAAGGTGATATATTTTTGGTGCATCCCAAAAGGGCCTACACAATTCAGTAACAGTGTTTTATGAGGCTGTTTATTTAAAATACTTTCAGTGTAACTTGCAGAGTATATAACATGTTTTCATTTGTTATGTGAACAACCAAGATTTTCTAATAGGCATTAAAGTGGATTAAGGATCTTTATTTGTTTCTCAATCACAGAATGATTTACCCTGAGTCTGTTTGCAAATACAGCTTATCTCATTAATACTTCTGGCATTAAGTTCACACAGCTTCAAACTGTTCAGTGAAGTAGTATGACACTTGTGGGATGAGGTGCTTGCAACTTCTGAAACCTGTGTTGATAGAAAAGGCAAAATACATTTTACTACAGTGCCATTGCTTAGTTACTGTGCTGGACTTGGACAAAAGGCCAAATTCCTGATTGGTGTGAATTGGCATTGTTTCTTTGACTTCACTGAAATGAAATTTATATTGCAAGAACTGAGAATCTGTCCACAGATGTTTAATTTGTTACAGTATTTACTCTGTTATGTAGATGTGCATGGCAGTGACTCTTTTTCTTTAATTTTCAATGTTGCTTGGTATAACCTTTCAAAATGTCAAGAGCTGCCCATCTAACTCTATGAGGAATCTCTGAAAATATAGAAGACGACAAAGTACCTTTGGAGCCAAGCCACTGGCAGGAATTCAGTCCACAAGAGCATGACAGTCCCCCCACATGAGTTCAGTCCTGATAGACAGGATAGCCCAAACTACAAAATGTGTCTATTTGAGGTGATAATTTGGTAGATTCCTTGACAGTTTTAGCAAAGAGGTTAAGAGCAAAATTAGATTAGCACACGAACCTTCAGTAAAGATGTTTCTGTGTCTGACTGAGGGCATTTAGCAAGAGAGCAGGCAGGAGATGTGACTGCTGGTGGTGCTGAGGGAGGTTTGTGGTTCACCAAAAATGAAAGAGAATTTCAGCCATAGCACCCGCAACTAACAACTGCTTATAGTAGCACAAATATCTAACGGTATGCAGTCTGGTTTTTTTTCAAATGTGTTGAAGATACAAAAATTCTGAGTAAAAAGGAATTGTTAGTGATTGGCCACTGTGAAAAACTGCTCTTGAAGTCAGTTTCTCAGGTCAAAATCCTTCATCTGTATTTAATGTTTCTGAACCTGTCTGTACTGTGTATTCAAAAGGGCCTGGATCCCTTCTGAAAACATTCAAGATATCACAGTTAACATCCATCGGCTGCACGTGAAACGCAGTATGGGGTGGAAGAAGGCCTGTGATGAGCTGGAACTGCACCAGCGTTTTCTTCGTGAGGGGAGATTCTGGAAATCAAAGAATGAGGATAAAGGGGAAGAGGAGGCAGAGTCGAGTATCTCCTCCACCAGCAATGAGCAAGTGAGTGCTGCCACAATGTTAGCAATCGGGACAATTTATAAAAGGGTACAAAGATGACATACTTTTTATTAATCTACCATTAAATTGGCCTTGTGCTCTGTCTGCAGTTTTGTGGTGACAAGAAGAGGGTTCAAAGGCTTATTTTCCTGATGTTTTGTAGCTTAGTAATAGGAAGAATATAGAGTTTTCCTCTTTCCTCAGTTTCTTGGATGACCTCTGGGAAGAAGGTCAAGAAGTTTGTCACCTACAGCACCTTGATGAGACAGACCAAGATTTCTAAAGTTAAATAGGAATGTTCAAGTTAAATGTCATGGATATCAGATAGACTGCAATACTGCCTTCTTGGACTTCCATCAAGGGACAGCCCTCTAGCTGTTCAGCCTTTTCACAGCTGGAGTCTGTTCACTTTGGACAGTATTCTGCGTTGCAGATCCCCGAATAACACCAACCATGACATTTTCAGCAAGTCCAGCTAAAGTTAGGTGCAAACATGGCACTTGAGGACCATGTGACCAGTAACTAATTAAAGTAATCAAAAATGATTCTGCAAAACAAGAAAAATTATATTGCTTTAGCAAAAGTGAAAAGCACAAAGGGCCAAGATACAAAACTTTGCATTGCCATATGGAAATTCCCTTATCACAGCTGAACCTGCTAGCCATTCATTGTCCAAGAGGGTGTTATATATTCACTACTACTGACTTGGCAGTACGATTTTCATAGCTTGCAGGATGCCTCTCTGTATTTTTGGCAGCCTTTTCCTTGGCCACATCTTCTTTCCTCACTTAAAACCATTATCCTCTCTCTAAGTCTGTATTTTAAAAAATCAGCATGTTTTGACCCTCTTCTTTGGTCCTTTTGTCAAACAGGACTGTCATCCAATTTCTAGCTAAAAACTTAAAGCTTATAAAACTAGATGTTGCTTTAAGGGGATGCTCCTTATCAAAGAGGTTTTAGGGTTTTTTTAGCGTGGTTTACTTAGCTAACCCTTTTTAGCCCCTTTATTTATGTCATGTATGCAGTCATGCAACAATATATGATGAAAAACGTTGCAAATAATATTTATAAAGTTAACAGTGGCATTTTCCCAGGTTTTCAGGAGTGTCAGTCATAGGGTTTGAAGTGTCCATTTGCGTATTTTCTGTCCCACTCCAAATGTTTGTCCTTCGCTTGGTTAATGCTTATGCCTGTTTCACTGGTTTACCAGATACAGGAACATAAGAGTAGCCGTCAAACTCAGTGCTCTGCAGTAATCTACAGTATCCCGTCACTAACACAAGCTAGTACTGGATGCTTCAAAGACAGGAGTAAGAACTTTTCTGTAAGCCATTGTAAGATAATATACCATCCACTTAGATCTCACTCTTGTTTCTGTTGCTGGAGACTGGCTTTTATTCTTAAGACTGAAGTTTTGTACCCCAAAGTATACGGTTACAATCAATTATTATAGCAAGTCTGGATAATCTTACCATCTTTAGGTATATACATTCTCTTTATAATTATTGCTGTTTTTTGTGCCTTCCAGCAAGGTCTGCTGCCTAATTATTGGTTACCGATATCAGAATATTCCAGAAAACAAGTGTTTGAACTTGTGTGTGAAATGAAGAAAAGAATGGTTAAGTGTATTTTAGCAAGTAGATATTGAATGTTAGAACCTGTTCATGAATTTTGTTCTTTCATGCAACCATAGTCATCAGTGATAATGTGGAAAGTTCAGTGTGTGCAGTTCTCATTTAAGAACAGTATTCAACTTTCTATTTGCTAAATTTAAATAATTGAAAATAATCGGAAAATAAAAGGTACATCAGTCATGTTATAATGAATGCTGCTTATATGAACTGTTTTTTGGAATGATTCAATATGCTTTTCTCAATGTTCACAGCTGAAAGTTACTCAGGAACCAAGAGCAAAGAAAGGACGACGTAACCAGAGTATGGAACTCAAGAAAGAAGTAAGTAACCTCAATTACTATGTTTGTAGAGATAGCCAGGTACAAAAAGGCTGAAATTTTAATAGGCACTCCTTTGGTTTCTGTCACCTTCTACTGATTTTACAGTACTGATCTTGGAAGTTCCAGCCCCATAGCTTGGTCCTCCTTGCTAACAAACATAATCCCACCTCCCACATGCAAGCCACTAGTGTCATTGTGGTAATATTCTGTATGATGAATAAATCAACAGTCAGTTTGCGACATATTTTTTTTTTAAAGACAAATTCAGGCTACGTACTAAGTCTGTAAACAGCAGAATTAGAAAGTATTTTGCACAATCAAGAATATTAAGTTTATAAGATGTCATATCCCCCCTTGTCCGTGGACCTCCTTCCTAGTTCATCCAACTTGCACACTGAATGAAGTGGGGGACACACAAACCTATGATCATGTAACCAAGGGACTGCATTATTATGCTTGTACACAAGGGGGCAGCTGCTGAGACAGCCATAAATCTCATCTTTCCTAACTTTTGAGTATTTTTTCCTGGCCTTGTTTCAGCTGCATGTTGAACACTAATAAAAAGTTACACATATGTCTAGTCCTCACAAGAGGACTCAGGACTCCATTACAGAGCAGGGTTCAGGTATTCTAGCGCCAGAGTTATGTGGGATGGCCCTGGTGCCTGAAATACAGACGTTGCCACTCCTAATGCCTAGGCACCTGCCTCTCTGTTGTATCTGATACGGCAGGGC
>Ga0065711_1036856_pt1 | contig 20492 bp, 22 predicted proteins | sample Hoacrofraction12_FD_59098 | JGI IMG/M metagenome (GOLD analysis project Ga0065711, IMG submission 59098) | Hoatzin crop microbial communities from Cojedes, Venezuela - Epithelial fraction 12 v2 (version 2) | ecosystem: Host-associated > Birds > Digestive system > Esophagus > Crop | place...
CCTTGTCTTCTCCAGGTACTGCAGCACATAGACAATGGGGGCAAACAGCACCATGTTCTGCTCCCCACAGCCGTGGGGCATCTGCACCAGGTGGTCCAGGTTCTGCAGTGCTGTCCCCATGAGGTCACCTACGCAAGGATGTAAGAAACAAAGCAAGTGTAAGTATCATTTGAGGCGTTTCTCAGCCAGGCAGTGGATAACAGAGCTCTATCTTAGCCCAGGAGTAAAACACTGGAGAGAGGGGAAAAGAGGAGTGAACAACAGAGTGCAGATGGAGGGTGGTAACTGTTTTGCCTCATGCCAGTCTGCATCATGATGCAGGGTGACCACAGTATGGACTCCCTGAGGAACTTTCCCTTATCAGCTTTTGCAGTCTGAAGGGCTCCCACCGTAACGAGTAGTATTTGTGAAAGCCTGTGAGCACAGCTGCAGGTGCTCAGTGTGTGTCATGCAGACAGACAAATATAAAAGCACTTAGGGAAAGGTTGAGATGTTTCTGGTCTTTAGCCAGGCCTGTTCTACCTGGCCATATGTCAACCATCAAAATGTCAGTAAGCCAGCAGGGGTGTTAGTCAGATGGTGTGAAGCTGTTCCTATGACCTCCAGCCAGCCTGAAAAGCCTTGATTGCAGTTTCCTCCTTTGAGGCTCTGCTGCATCACATCCGTGGCTATTTATGCCAGGCATGGCTTCATACCAGTTCTGGCGAGGGGCAAATGAGCTCAGTGCAAAGAGGTGTATTGAATGGTAGGTGTATCTGGTCCCGGTGGCCTCTCCAAACTGTTCTTTTGCAACTTAGTAATGCTGAGAATGATTTCTCCTCTCAAGGAGCTTCTGTTGTAGCAGCAAAACTTAACAGGGAGAGAAGATGGTTATGAGCTTTGCTGATTGTACCTGCACAGAACTAGCCAAGGTCTCGAAGTCTCAAAGTCTCAGTAAAAATAATGGCCCAGAGTCTCTGCTCTGAAGTCCCAGCTAGAAACATAAGGATTATTCTCCTCTGCAGATTACTTTTCCCATGAAAGCCTAAGTGCTCATCCAAAAAACTGAAAGCCTGGTGTTGGCAGGCTGATGTTGGCAAACCTTGCAGAGAACAGAAACACAGCATCCTCTCTCTTGAGCAGTTTCATCTCAAATGGATCCCCTGACACCATCACCAAGGTAAGCCTTGCTCATCTGTAACAGCAGTCAGTGAGTCCACAACAGAAATCACTTACCTGAGATGGAAATGGAAGCCCTGGCAGACCCCTTTACTACTTTGTCAGGGAGGCGAAGGGAGATGGGTTCTTCAGCCATGTTTCCTGATAACAACAGGATAAAGGCGTAGCATGAAAAATCAAGCCAAATGCACCTAACCAGAGGAGCAAGACTGGCACAGATAAAGGGGACGCTGGCTACACCCCGCTCACACAGCCTGCTCCCTACAGTCTGTCCCAGTCATCACACCAAGCTCCATTGCCTGGAAACTTCTCAGATTAGAGGAGAAGTGAGAGCTGCTGGCCAGGCTGAGGGCTGACCAAGCTTCACAACTCAATTCATTATGTTTCACAAGCCTCACAAGAATCACCATTGGTCATCACTCAGCAGGGAGACGTCCTGGAGATATTTGTACTGCTGCAAGGGCAGGGTGGGAGGGTTGGAGCAGCTCTCACTGGTGACCTTCAAGCCCCAGGAACACCTGGGGACTGTAGTGTGGGAAGGAAACTACAGAGCAGGATTTTGCCACCTATACACAGTGGCAAATTCAGTAGGACAGCACACGTGGAAGTAATATTTCTTGTGCTTTCCTGTCTAATAGGAAGTGAAATTAGCTATGTGAAAAATCATTTGAAAACATTCTTTCATCAGACCTCCCACAAATTAGTCCTACTTTCAGGTCTAGCTATTTCAGGCTGCAGGATCCATTCGCATACCTCCTCTCGGGCACAGAAGGGAGCTGTACGACTTCTCCACTAACACACCTTCTGGCTGCCAGGGCAGGAACATAAACATGGGACAGGAGAAACAAGATTACACACAGAATTCCCAAACAGCGGCAAAATTTCAGGGTAAGTTCAGGTCCAAATTCAGTGGTGAGTCCCCAGGCTGTCAGGGACTCCATCCTCCTCACCTTTGGCAGGTCTGCACTGAAGCTGCCTGCTTCACTGCTCAAGTGAGCAAGAGCAAGCCTGAGGGATGGGGCACTCTGGTCAGCGAGCATACACAAAAGCTCAAGTACAATGGATGACTGAGCAGGGAAAGGCACAGGGAGAAACACAGACATGGTGTGTGAATGAAGAAGAAAGAAAGAGTACCGCAAGAAGGGAATGGGCTTGGCAAGCTCCTCAGGGGAACAAAGCAAACTGAGCCACAGCCTTGGTATGCTAATTCTGGCCAAAAAATGGGGAGAGAAAACCATTTAGCCCAGCTCAGCCTCCCTTACCCCAGCAGCAGGGATTCTCAGAGAGAGAAGTGAGCCTGATCTCATACTGACCCGGACCAGCAAGTGTTTGACCAGCGTATGCCTCCGCCTCATGGTAGCTGGCAAGGGCTTCCTGCCCCCACACCGTGGCGTGGCATCCAGTGCCTCTGTCCTCACTGTGATATTCACAGTCCCTAGCAAACAAATTGAACAGAGCCTGTTTCTTATAGCTGTGGCCAAAGCAGTCAAGTTGCTTCAGCTGGTAGTGGTCTGAGATGCTTTGAGTGGCTGGTCTTCATGTGACCTCAGCAGTGTGGCCACTGAAGGCAAGCCAGCCAGTACTGATGGCTTGTCCAACACCCTCAGCATGAGTGAACTAGGTAATGCCTTACCAACAGTGACTTCATTGCACTACACATGACTCTAAAAACAGAACACCCAGCAGCCCCTTGGACCCCATTGTCCTCTTCCTGCTGCATATGAAGCACAGCACCATCAGTACAAGGTTCCCCCACCCATATCCATGCAGCTCTTTCCTCCCCAGCTGGTCCCACAGCCCTCCCTTCAAGAGTTCTCCATACCACCCAGGAAGTTCCTGCCCTCTCTGATGAGCCTGTCTAAGAAGAGAGAAAGAAAGCAGGCATGATGGATCGCGTGCTTGCACCACTAAGAACAAACTTCGGGATCCAGAGGAAGCAAGGCTCTGCCAGCTTCTCTGGACCTCCCACTCCCTCTCACTTCAACTTTAGGGTTCCCCATCACTGCTCCCATTTTTGCTGTCGTACCTAGCTGGACTGCTGTCACATTCCACATGAAGGTCTTGGACTCCTCTGCACACAGACATTCCTTGTCCCTGCAGGTACGGCATGGCTCCACCTGGAAGTCTGAGGATCTAACCAGGACCACATGAATCTGAGGGAATGACAGATGCAGGCGAGTGACTGGGCAACTCAGGAGAGATGGCTTAGCACATCATGCTCTAAAACTGGAGGGCACGGTAGGTCTGTCCCACGCAGTGTTACCTGTGGCACAGGCACAGACCTGTATGCACTGCTGCAGGTAGTTGAAGACAGTAGCTTTCAGCATGAAGGTCTCTCCTCGGATGACAGAATATGGCAGTGTCACATCCACAAAGAAGGGCTGGATGGTTCTGAGGCTCGTGGTCGGGGCAAGGCCAAATCCCCTCCCAGCCAAGCAGAACATCTTGACTTTCCACTGTGCAGCAGCAGCAGCATCAGGCGCTGTGACTGGGACACTCCTGCTGCCGTTGGAGCTGAGAGGAAGAGAGCACTTGCATGAAGAAATTCATCCCGCCTCACTGCAATGGGAAGGGCTCATGGCCCTGGGTGAGGGAGGCTATACAGTTCCTCGGAGCAACCTTTGCTACATTACCAATGACTTCTGCTCCAGTGGCTCACAGCAAGGCAGCTCTCAGCAATTTGTTCCCTATAGCCATAAACCCTGCTTAAATGCCACCAGTAATGACTTTATACCCTTCTCCTGAGAAAGACACTGCCCAGGCATTCCAGCTCCATATATTCAGTCAACAGCATGATGCCCGTCAACAGCATGATGTTCTGGAAAGCAACAGCACCATACACTCCTGAGTGCTGATTCAGTCAGTCCTGATCTAAGCACTGTGGCAACAAGAGCTACAAATTTAGCTGGTGTACCCACAAAGTTTAGAAGTTAGTAGAGTGTACCCCAATGTGTGAAGAGAGGATACTTGGTGGTTTGGTCTTGAAGTGCATTGCTTTTCTCTAAACTTCTAAACCTTCAGTTCTGCACTTCAGTCTACTAGACCTTCAGTTCGATTCACTATAAATGCAGGAAAGAGCCACCAAATTCACATGCAGACCACCTATGGCTGGACGTCATCACAAATGCAAGTCAGCCAAGGTCCAATAATGCAGGGATCATCCTTCTGTCCATTTGTAAAGTCTGGCATCACTTACCCAACAGAGAACAGATTCCAGATCCAAGTTTCAGGCAAGTAGTGGTGAAGTCTTCTGTGGGTTGCAAATTGGGGTTGTTCCTTAATGATTCTTTGGTCTTCTGTAGAAGGCCCTCCTGAAAGAAAGAGTAAGGAGTCCCACTAGAGTGGGAGACATGAACCCTGCCAATGATAGACAGCCTAGCACCAGTGCAAGAGGCAAAGCGAGCAGTAAGAGAGAAGTGGGAAGAGTCTGGCAAACACAAGAGAATGGGCTGATTTGGTAGGAGAAGGAAACTGAGAAAGGAAAAGAGAGTGGTAACAGGAGAGCCATCTTGCAGTGAGCTGGTTCCAAGTTTTCAAAGACTTGGTTAGACAAAGACCCTTGCAGACCTGACCCAGACTTGGTGCTAAAGAGGCTAGGGAGCTTCAGAGAGCCATTTTAACCAACACTTCTGTGATTCTGTGAATAACAATCCCGATCGCTTGTCTGCAGAAAACTCACAACCCTCTGCAAGCAATGATTTAAATATCAGCAGGTTTGCGAGCCAGCTTATTATGATTAGATGACCTCTCCTATGAGGAAAGGCTGAGAAAGTTCAGCCTGGAGAAGAGAAGGTTCCGGGCAGACCTTATTGCAGCCTTCCAGTACCTGAAGGGAGCCTACAAGAAAGCTGGAGAGGGACTTTTTACAAAGGCATGTGATGATAGGACAAGCGGTAATGGCTTTAAACTGAAACAGGGTAGATTTAGATTAGACATAAGCAAGCAATTCTTTCCTATGAGGGTGGTGAGGCACTGGCACAGGCAGCCCAGAGAAGCTGTGGATGCCCCCTCCCTGGCAGTGTTCAAGGCCAGGTAGGATGGGGCTTTGAACAACCTGGTCTAATGGAGGGTGTTCCTGCCCATGGCAGGGGGGTTGGAGATAGATGATCTATAAGGTCCTTTCCAACCCAAACCATTCTATAATTATCCAGTGCAAAGTGAGACACAGAGGAAGGAAATGACTGCTCCTGCAGCCGCAGCTGGGGACAGAAGCCAGGTCCCCAGCACAGCCTGTGGGGTAGTCACTGAGAAACAGATCCTGGCCCACGTTTGGGTTCATCTGTGCCACGAAAGTGAATGTCATCCTTTACTGCCAGGGAACATCCAGACAGTGACATTCTTCAGAGCTCTTTTTATAGGGACTGGGTAATTCCTCTGAGGCTGGTGGACCAGGCAGCTAGGCTGTGGCAGCAGCAGCACCCTTTACTCCTCAGAGAACCAATATCCACCACCAGCAAAACCCAGAGATCAGAGGGCTCTTCTGTCTGAGTGCTCTCATGTCCCAGGTAGGCTGAAAATGCAGCTCACCCATGGTTGGCTTCCTATCCGCCCGATGAAAACACTGAGATGGCTTCTTGATTACAAGGTTTGAGAAGATTTTCAGCCCCATGTTCTGTTAGGAAAAGAAAGAGGGCAGGGGAGGCAGAAAAGTGTCTGTGAGTGGGGAAGAACAGCCACCACTCTTCAAAAAGTACTCTGAAAACCATCAAGGCCAGGACAGCCCGGTGCCCGGGCATCCCAGCGCAGCACTGGCCAAAGCAGACACAGTGGTGAGGGAGGCATGGCACAATCTCCCCGATCCCTTCTTTCTCAGGAGGTCACTAAACTACCACCTTTCTGCTGGGGGACACTGGGATGTCTTGCTCCTCTCAAGGCATTTCCAGGCGAGGGCACAAAGGAGAGGTGTCAATGTCCCACCTCTTCCCCTGATGCACACTGGAGGCAATAGCTGGATGAAATCCTCCCGCTGAAGTCGTGCAGAGGTGTGATGGGGAGCCCACCCCCCCATTCAGCCCTGGGGCTGTGGCATGGGCCTGTCCACAAACACAAGAGATGTCCCTGTGCTGTGAAAGGGGAAGTGTCTCTATTGCTAAATAAAAGAGGACATGGTCTGATCCCCAGGTTCAAGGCCAAATGGCTCTGCCTCTCTTGCGTCCATGCTGCATAAAGCTGGTTATTTTTAGAGGGGATCTCTTTTAAAGACACCAAGAGATCTGCCTGGGAACAGCCCAAAACAGTACCAGAGAGCAGGCTAACAACTAAGCCACGTCAATGATCTGTGGTCTAATGCTTGGGATTGTTCCCTGTCTCTCTTTTCTCTAATACTGTAGACAAACAGTACACAGCCCAGGACCTCATTCCCAAGCCCAAAAAGCTGGGTTTTGCTGCTTCAGGATCTCATAATCTTGCTTTCTGCATCTGTGGAGGGGAATACAGGTGTTCATACTCATAATGGGTTTGTACGGCTCTTGAGACAGCACAGCCAGGTCAGGACAGGCAGCAGGGGCTGTCTAGAGAAGGCAAGGCTCTCTCAGGCTGCTGAGGGAGAAAGATAGCTCAGATGTTCATCATTTCAACAGCTGTGGGAAAAGTCACGAGGTGATTACCCGGAATAGGTTAAAGATGTCGGGCTGAAAGGAATGCTGTGGCTTCCCTCGTAGCAGAGATGGCGTGGACTGGGGCTGAACACAGTGATCTGAATGCTCTTCTACTTGGGCAGGGTATCCGTGTCGGTAGGCAGCAGGGAACAAACCATAGACCTAGGGAAACTCACAGGCAGGGAAGAATCGGGCAAAGAGCAGGTACCTCCAGATGTTTCACTCCACTCTACCCTAGCATGCATGTCTGTTCCTGCCCATCTCCCCAGGCAGACCCCGCTTTCTCCTCCGCCCAAAGACCTCCTCATCCATTCGCCTCCGACGCCCCTCGCCACAGCCCCGTCTGCCTCCCCCAGCCCATCCATCACTGCTGGTTTTTTCCCTGGTTGCACAGACACTCACCATTTGGCTTGTCAGCTCACTCTCTGGTCTCACAAAGAACATGTTTTCATCCACTGCCTGTACTGCACACAAAGAGCCGGGGGCTGCCTGCAGTCGGAGCTGCACTGTTGACCCTGGGTGGGCTTCTCTAGCAGAGAATCCTGCCTTGACCTTGAGCAACACACCAGGAAAGCAAATACAAAAAAGAGAGAAAAAGGGGTGAGGAGGCTAACAGACAGGCGGCACAGACAGAAAGAGGGAGACCAGCTGGAGTCTTCCGTGCTGAGTCACTGCTATGAACAGAAGTCGCTGCTGAAGCTTTCCTGGTCCCTGGGCACTGTGCTGCAGACGTCCCCTTCCTCTCTTCTCCCCAGCTCTCTGTCTGAAGGATCTGAGGGTCTCCCTCTTTCAGGCCTGCTAAGTCCTGCTTGTCAGCTCTCCCCCAGCTGCAGGAGTGAGTCTCACCTGGTTTTGAAAGCACAAGGCAACATCGAAACGGATGCTGTCAGCTGTCACCCCTCCACTGGGGAAGATGGCGTACACCACTAAGGAAGGTGATGGGGTGAAGGCAGCAGTGAAGGTCAAAGGGATGGAGAAGGAGCCCTTCAACACTGAGGAAGGAAAGGCAAAGTGTTTTCATCACAGCCCCACTGAGATGTCCTGCCTTCCTTTTTTCTGCTTTATAATCCCACAGTGTCAAACCAATTCCTGCTGCTGCTCTGTCTGCCCTCTCCCACTCTTCTCTGACCCCATGTGCTCCATCTTCCCACAGGTCCTCCCAGTCTCTCTTCCCATCATTATTTCCCTCGTTCTGTCTTTTTGGCCTCTTCCAGCTGACACAGTTGCTTCCTCAGCCTCCCTCTGTCCTGTTCACGGACTGCCCAGGACCTACAGATTCAGGGAATTTGGGAGAAACTCTGGCAATTCTCACTGTCTGACCTAGAAACCCACCAGTTGCCACTGTTTCCCACTCTCTGGCTGCCGCAGACTTACTGTTCAGCTTCCCAACCTGGACGCTCCTCTGGCCCCTGACAACAATTCCAGCCTTCCCAGTGACCTGCGGGAGGAGGGACACAGGATGAGCAGATGGCTGTTTGCCACCAGAGCACAGTCACTCACCCATGTGCATCTTGCTCTGCTAAGCAACCTCAGAAATAAACTCTGGGTCCAATCCAACCCCACACCTCAGGTCCAGCAGATCTGCAGACATCACAGTGGGGGAGCAGAAGCTGAACATGAGATTCTGGCCTGGTGTGTCCAGTTAGGACAGTGGGTGGGTAGTGGGTTCACTGGAGATAAGCAAGAGATAGCTAAGGTATTTCCCCTCTAGTAGCCAGGTCTCCAGACTGGACCAAAAGCCATTTCCACTGAGCAGCTGTTTGATAACCAGAGTGAAGAAGTGATCCCCCATGCAGTTTTAAAGGGGGAAGAGTTTGACGGCAGTCTCTGCACAAGACAATTTCCACTGCAGCCTTGGTAGAGGCTAAGGGGGCGATGGGCTGCAAAGGTAGAAGCCTCCTCCAATCCACGGAGGTGACCAGGGCCCCGATACCAGGATCACATTGTGGCCAGTCTGAGCTCTACTGGGTGTAGTGTTCACCCAGTTCTCCAAGAACAAGTTTTCCGTCATCCCTCCAGGGATGATCGAAATTACACCCTCAACATTTCATTGGGGTCTGGTTCCATCAGTGCAGCCTTTGCCCCCAAGTTCTGTACTACCCTTACTCACATAATATGCAAAACCTATGCGGCTGGTGTCTTCTCCCAGGTCATCCCGACTGAGCGTGAAGGTCACCTGGACATGCTGCTTCAGCCCACAAGGCAGTGTTTCTGTGAGTGGGTGTATGTCGAGGAAGCTCTTGGTTGTGACATGGAAGGGCTGCAGCTGATGGTAAGCGTTCGTGTAACTGAAGTCAGTTTTTCGAGGTGTGTGCGTGAGATCCTCCAGTGTGAACCTTCCCTAGGAGGGGACAAGAGACACACAGATATCAAGAATTTCATGCTTCAGTGCTTTGTTAGGATGTCATCAGCTTGGTTTGGGAAAGGCTTGGTGCCTTCCAGCTGGCCTTGCACAGGCAGAGATGTGTAGAGAGCCCAGGTCTGAGCTGGCCGGGGGGCTGCAGGGCAGGAGAAGGGAGCACTGGCAGAGCTCAAGGATTCTCACTTTCCTGTATGCAGAGGTGGGATTTACCTCCAAAGAGACTGATGAGCTGTTCCAGGCAGTTGTGTCCAGGTTGAATGATGCTACGCCACTGCCATCTGTGATGTATGTTTTGATAAACCGACGCCTCATGAACCTTATCACGAGATAAACTTTTCTGTTTTTCATACCATTTCCATAGTGATCCTGAAGCTTAATCTGGTGACAACGGAGTGAGGCAGAAAAGCCAAAGTCAAATATCTTTCCCAGTGTCATACCCAAAACCTTCCTCTGACAAACACAAAGCTTCCTGTATAGGTGGCCTTAACTTCAGTCTGGCCCCAAGAAGACAGGGGACCTATAAAACTCCCTCATCTCCAAAGCTAAGCTGAGAGGGATTAAAAACTGCCCACTCCAAAAGGTGTGTTTGGCTAGAGCATGAAGAGCTCATCTCCTAGCCAACAGCTGAGACATCCCTGCACGCCAGCATCCCTGCTGAGGCACTGCTCATCACTCTCAGCAGAAGCTGGAGGTGTAAACACTTCAGGGAATCTGAAATGCAGAAATTGGAGTTGCACTTGTCAAGTAATGTGACACACTGCAAGGTAAAGTACTCTTTCTGAAGAACAGAAAATGGTTTGGGTCAGCAAAATTTACTAGACGCTAAAATCCGTGGCAAATGATGGGGAGGGAAGAAGCAAGGGAAAAAAAATCACCTTCCCCCTGTAGGGTACTCCAGGGATGTAATATGCATTTGGTGTCTCAAACACTGCCCTTGCAGCTGTCCTGGAGATGGGAATTTGGCTGGAGGTGTTGATCTGCACCCCTGTTGGAATGCAGAGTGCAAGGGAAGCAGCATCAGTATTGGAGGTGACTATCGCACCGCAGTTTAATCTCACTTTGTTATTCCCAGCCCCTTTAAGCGGAGTGTCTCAAGCTTCCTTCTCAACACCAGCACCCTTCAAGGTTTGGAGGCTGTTCCTGTGGCAGCTTCTTCGTTAGTTAAGAGGTCTCCAAGCCCCTTTGTGGCCTGCCAGACCACGTTCCCAGCCGCAGTTCATCCCCTTGCTGCTAGCAGAGCAGTTCTCCCTGGGCACAGCGAGTTCCTCGGGCAGGACCGCTCTCCATGTCCTGTGATGGTCCCAGCACCAGGTGGAGGAGAGGGGGAACCCTCACACCCCCAGAAAGGTCCCTCTCACCCTTCCACCTTCTCTGCTGAGCCCCTGGGTACCTGTGCCCATCTCCAGGAGAGAAGCTTCTGCATAGAGCTTGCCATCTTCCTCGCTAGGAGCCAGGTTGAAGACTGACGTGCTTACAGAAGGGGTGAAGCACCCCTTGCTCATGGTCTGCAATTGGAAGCAGTCGATATTATTTGGGGCTGGGGAGAAGGGAAGGAGCCAGAAGTACAAGGTGTTAGTCATTCTGTTCATAACTATTGACTGCAACAAGTAGTAATGCAGACTCATATATATAGATAGACATGGTTCACATTTTAGTTCTGTGTTTTCTATTCTATAGGCATGAATATGTGTAATTCATATTGTAGAAACAGAAAACAAAACACGCATCACAATTTTATGAAAGTTACAGTGTTGGCAACTTTCCAGCTTTAGTAGAAAACTGAAGACTGCACTAACTGGATCACAGAGCAAATAAATGAGCATTTCAATAGAGCTAGCTAGAAGAACTGCAAAATCAAATGAAAATTCAAAGTCATGAATAATTTCCACAGCTGTAAGATTACAACTACCTTAACAAGTCCTAATGACAAACCATAAACCACGACCAGTTTTCAACCATATATGTACAACGGAAGAGCCCAGCTATGAAATACTTTGTTAGGAATGGAAAAATGTAATAAGGAAAACATAAAAATATGCAATATATAAATATATAAAAAGATAAAACGATGTATAAATGCCACTGTGTGATTTAGCTATGGAATGAACCGTGTTTCCACTGTACGCTAGTATCCTTGTGCAGCTCTAGGATAGGTTCACCTTAACACAGTAATCTTGCATGTGAAAAACCTCTATTAATTTTTGTTTCTTACACTGCATCAATTTCTGGCAAGTTACACTTCTTTCCAGAGAAGAACAGAACTCTAAATCTTGCTGTGAAATTTCTCTTTTCTAGTCCCTGTCATTAATAAGCAAAGTTACAAAGAAGAACATCTGGGGATAAAGGCTTGTCAGTTGGTCTGGGCAACAATACTTGCACTAATTGAATAAAAACAATTACTTATCAGTCTACATATACATTACAACGGTTGGCAAACCTCCCCCACATAGCAGTTCATTCTGTTCACTCAGCCCTTGACACTTAGTTCTGTGTGGTGCTCCTTCACTACCCATGCATCTTCCAGGATTTGACTCACCGGACCGCTGTATTCCCTACAGATGTCCTTGCTGGCATTTTGAGGACGTCTCCTTGCCTTCTGGCACAAAGTCACCCGCATGGTCCCTTGCACTGCTTTCCCATAGCTGTACCTGCAGGGAGAAGACCAGAGGAGCTGCCGAGCAGAGGCACTGTGTGTTTCGCTGAGCACATTGCTCCACACAGGTGGCCTTCCCGATGAAGGTCTCAATGCAGCTGGTAAGCAGGCAGGCAGAAATGAAAATGTAGCACACTGTGTACCTGGGGAGTGCAATATCACCGTCCTGTGTCTAACAGAGGCAGAAACAAAGCAAAAGCAGGAAAGGACCCACAGTCTCTGAAGCTCTCCCACTTCTGGGTGCTTGCTGTCCTGGAATGGAAGGCAGACACAGAGAGCTGGCCTGAGCTGATGTGTCCACGCAGAAGGAGCAGCACCCAGTGGAGATACTAGCTCAGGTGTGAAAGCAGCAGAAACCTGTGCCCCTGCAGACAGCAACACCAAGCGCATGGTGTGGCAGGAATAGAGCTACAGAGTGACCTCAGACCTGCCTCACTACAGGCTTATCTTGTGATCTGGACTCTTGTTTCCATTATCAGACCTGCTCTGCTGTTTTCTGCAAGGTACAGCAGAAGTGTGCCCCTGACAGTGCAGACGCTTTCCCTGCCTGCCTTGCTGCCTTTCCCTGCTTTGACTCCTCTCTGGCTTTCCCTTTGGAGCAATGACCCTGATGCTATCGGTAACAGAAAGACATCTATGACCCAGTCTGGGATGCAGACTACTGTATTGTTTTCTATTAGAGCTTCAACATGGTCTAATTTTAAACATCCCATTTAATGAGAAATTATGTCAGACCAGCAGCAAAGAGACACCAAAAGTAGGCAGACAACGCAGCCCCAAATACAAATGGGCTCACTCCCTTTATCTGTCTACAAAGTGCTTTCCAGATCATTCTCCTTCCTCCTTTGTGCTTATACTGTCTAAGGTCATACCTTCCTTCAAACTCTCATCTGCTCAGTTTTTGCTAATGACTACATAACTAGAAAAACCCACCTGTTGTTTCTAAGAAGGTAATAAGTTCAGCAGCATGTGAGTAAGAAGGAACAGCACAACTGTATAAAGAAACACCAGTTCCTGCTCCTTTACCTCAGCAGATCAGTCCTGTATCAGATATGTGGTTTTCCCCACATAAGGTCTTTCAAGGTGGGCACACACAGCTTCCAGAGCAGGATACCACTTGCCTAGGAACAAGTCACCCTATAGCTGGATGGTGTCATCCAAGTGTGGCTTGTGTAGCTCTTCCCCAAGGAAGAACCCATCATTTTGATTCTTGCACTATTTGAGAGTCTTCAAAAGGAGCCTTCTTGAGCCACTTCTCCTTGACGGATTCAAGAGGCAGGAGACATATGGAGGAAGGGACTCTGTTTTGATGAGATCTTTCCTTTCCCCTGAACATCCTCCTCACCTGCCACACACACGCAGTGGGAAAGTTTTGTCTGAAGCATAAATCTGAGCTGGTCCCTCGAAGAAAACATCAAACTTTCGCAACACTGGAACAAAAAACACAGAGTTACTTCATCAAAGTCAACAGACTACCTAGACATGGGATCACAAAGGGGAAGAGTGTGTTCATCTAGGGCTGGAGTCCCATAGAGGAACATGTTCATGAGGTAAAAGCAAAGAATAATTACCAACAGGAAAACCACAGAAAGAATCCCCTTTTTTCCCCCCAACATACAGTCTTGCAGAGGTCTTTAGTGTATTCTCACTCTGCGCCAGCCTAGTCGTTAGCAGATACCTTCTCCAGGAATCTCCTGCGCAATCTCCCTTGTGTTCATTTCTGGTATTGCCCGCTCTACACATTTGTGTTTAATCCTCGCTCTCAGACAGTAAACATTAGCTTACAATCCTTGGCTATGTATTGTTATATAGACAGAAACAAGCAACTTTCTCCATCCCATTCTTTGTTCTCCGTACTCCATCTTACCACGTTCCTCCACCTTAAAGGTACTGGACATTTTTGGGTTCAGCACACTGATGGTGTAAGTCCCCAGAGAGAGTTCAGCAGCTAACTGGAAAGAGAGATCTGCAATGCCCTGTTTTGGTCTCACATCCAGCCACTGGCCAATGCGGTTTTGGTTTGGGTCCTGCAGTCCACGGGAAGGAAAGAAGAAGCAGTCATCAGCAACACCTGCCTTTCTCTACCCAGAGTCCACTGGATTCAGACGTCTTTCAGAGATTTCAGAGGCTTTCACAGGTTCCTGCTGGTTTTTCCCCAGATGGTGCCGAAGTGACCTGAGTGGTGGAGCACAACAGAGCACAACCCAGCCCACCCAGGGTTACTCTACACTGTACTGCCATCAGAAAAGAAGGTATGAAAGGTCCTGACATTTAGACTCTCCAGTCTTACGTAAAGAAGAACTGTAAGAGTTAGCTAAAGCCCAGCTGGTGTTCCTGAATGTAGAAATGGATGGAAGCTGAACCATTTGGATTGTCAATGCTCATTAACGAAAAGCATGTGGACAGAGTATGCACATGCATGTGCATACACAGACCCTAAGAAAAGTAACTTGTCTTCGTAAGACAGAGGCCTAGGTATCATCCTGAAGTAGCTTTCCTCATAACACCTGAGGAGTCTGAAACACCCACCTGGATTTCCACGATGGAGTACTGCAAAGCAAACAGACAGCAATGTCAGAAACCGGCATGACATAGAATAAAAACTTATCTTGCCCACCTAGTCCATGTGCTGTGACAACACTGCCAGTCCCAAATATTACAATACAAGGAGCTTGATCGTACTGAAACCTACTGACAATTGCTTTAAAATAGTAAGGAAAATACATAACATAAAAATCTGTGCTATTCTTTGGATTTGCTTTTTGATCCATGAATTTTTACAATGCACTTTGATAGATACTCTGCAATGGTGAAAGCTAGACTTTACTATTAAAAAAAGGAGAAAAGTAGAGAGATTCACAAATACCATCATCCCAAGTTCACAAATATTAAAAGGCATCGGTTTTGTAACATAACCCCAAGGATTAGCAAAACTGCATCACCTATAGGAAGAATACACCCCACATTTTCCTGTAAAATCCCTGGCCTAGGAGGTGAGGCTTGGAGATATGAATCACTGCTCACTGCAGCTGACAGTAACAGGGATGGACAAAGAAGGACATACTTCAGCCCTTCTAGGCCTACTAATTATCTATTTGTTCTTGTATCACTGCAGCTATCAGCCAGAAGGCAGTAGTGGTGGAGGGCATGAGATCTGGGAGCATGAAGCATAAGGAGGCAGCAGCACGGGCTTGGGAGAGTAACTGGTCTGTAAACAGAAGGCCACATGTAATTCACATTTTTCATCATTCTAAGATTTCATGAAAGTTACCATAAGCAGGTCTGTTTTCACTGGAACAAAAAAAAATATGCAGGCTAACTATTTTCATAACTTTAATGCCAATGCTAAAACAAAACATGCTGGTGAACAGCACCCGTGTTATCTCCAACCCATCTAATTTACAAACTGTATACTATAGCTTTAATGCTTCAGTGCCCTCAAGCCTCATGATAGCTTTCGTTAAACATGTCCCCACATTCTTCACAGCACTATTAACAGTTATAATGCTAATTTACTTCGATGCATGTATAGACATCAAATATGTATGGTCAAATATCTTCATGAACCAACTGTAGGCTTGGAAGCAAAGTATTGTTTACTATCTAACTAATATAATTGTCTAATATAAGAGACATGTCTTCTCTGTTGGGAGAAGAAAGGAGTGCGTGATCCTAGGCCTTCACCAACAGCCCAAAAAAGAGGAAATGAAGTCAACAATAAAGAAGCCAGAAGGGTCTCTCCCTTTATTTCAGTCTAGTGGCATTCGATCCAACTTTCTGCTCACGTGTGCCCTTCAGTATCTATCTGCCACGGCATCAATTCCTGTTGGCTCTCCTTAAATTGCTTGAGGACAGAGCAGTGTGAAATGGCTGTAGCTGCTGGCTGCAGGTATAATTGCTAACCGTAGAAAGATGCTAGTCTTGCAGTTTCCTGGCTAGCACATACGCAAGTCTCTGGCACCTTCTCGCTCCCTTGACACAGAGAGAATGAGCTGCTGCCAGCAGCAAGTCAGTATAATTTGGTTATGCTGTTTTCTCTCTTTTCTTTGTTTATGATCACTTCATGCATGTCCTTTCCCATATCAATCAATTTTTCTTAAAATTTTGCAGATGCATCACAGCTTGCTTCAGACCCTCCTGCCACCCTTAGGTGCAGCACACTTCACAAAGCACTGGGCTTTCCAAAGCTGTGGGAGGTCTTTGCAGAGCTGCTCCAGGTTTGACCAAGTCTGCACACAACTCATCTGGTAACTGTGCCCATGCCCACGGATGGCCCCAGAAGCCCTGCCTGGCTGTTTTGGGGGGGAGGAGGGCAGGTGCTCGCAGCTCCCAGGTTGCCCTGTGCCAGCTCAGCTGGCAGGGACTGCTGGCACACTCCCCAAACACCATCCCCAGCGCCAACCCTCCCACCGCCCCGCAACCATCCTGTGAGAGCCACAGCTTGGCCATCAGCAAGCTCCAGTTAAGCTCCAGTTTAGCTCCTGCTCCAATTTAGCTCCATAGCGGATTGATGCTGGCTGCCCTGGGTGCTGGGGGCATTGGGACTGTCTCAGCCTCCATGACGTGGGGCTGGCAGGTGAGGCAGAACTGACAGAGGGAGCCCGGAGACTTCCTCGCCTCCACTTAGAAGGGCTTTACCTTGCTGTTAACAGGAGCAAAATCTTCAGTCAATGTCACGATCCGGAACTTCACTGAAGAGAGAAAATGGAGAAGAGCACATTACAGCGACGGAGTGCGTTTGGGAAAAGAGTTGCCCTGCCCTTGCCTCACCCTGAAGTCACAGCTCCCCACACAGCCCTACCGGCACCCCCCTGCCTGCCCTGCAGCCCCCCTTACCCCTTGCTCAGCCTTGCTCACCGCCCCTTTCCCCCAAACGCGTGGCAGCAGCACAGCAGCCAGCCTCACAATTTCAGGTCTTTCCCACAGGCTACACCCACAGTTACTCTTACCTTTCCTCATCTCCAGTGTGAGTGGAACAGTCCTACCTGGCCCTGGTCAAGGAGACCATGTTCAGGTCTGCTCCCTCTTCCAAGCCAGCTCTGCTCCTAGCGTGTGTGAAACCAACCCTTCCAGTCCCCTCCCTCCCCTAAAATGTGGTGCACGGATACATCACTCCAGAAGGCAGCAGATAGCTTCCCCCTCCATCCCCATGGAGGCTGCACGGCACAAAGCACTCAGCATGCCACTCATGGAAAATTGGGAACAAAGTCCAGGCAGGAACCATCAACTGTTGGGGTGCTCCATGCAATGCTCACCCGTCTGCCCTGGGTTATAGACAGATTTGTCCATCTGAATGAAGGTGCCTGTGCCAGACCTGCGGATCAGGACTTGCTTCTCTTCACTTGCGCTGAAGTAGTGGCCATTGGAGATGCGCAGGTGGACAGTGCCCACCTCCTGGCTGCCTGCAGGCTGGGGGACCTAGGACACAAAAGAGGAGCCACCAGGTTAGCAGGCAGTAGGCGAGGACAAGATGGCATCAGAGCAGTGCTCTTCTGCTTGCTGCTGGTGCACTTTGAGGCTGGTCTCTTCTCCATCTTACTCTGAAGGTGTAGGCACACGATGTTCCTCAAGTGGCTGAGGGCTGTGTGTATGGAAACACAGGAGACAACACCTTTGCACCTGGGACAGATCTTGGACAAGAGGAAAAGCGAGGCTGTTCTGGCACAGAAATTGTGTCTGCCCCTTCACAGGGCCACTGTCAGAGCCTGCACGGAGTGAGATGGAGAACACTTAACCCAAGGGAAGAAAAAGTCTATACTGGTGAGAAATCTGTTTCCTAGAGTGTGCGGGTCACAGAGGCTGAAATCCACTCATTCATCAGTGCAAACCAAGAAAATAAGGTTCATGAGTTTGGCAGATCAGAAAAACGTGCTGAGCTTCTGAGCACATCCTCCCATGTCTTTCCTAGTCCTCCAGCATATTTTCCAGCCCTTAAAGAGAAGCTTGGAGGGATGCAGACCTAATGAGAGGCTGTCTGAGATGAAAGGTCTGGCTTTTCCTGCATCCCGATTCACAAACCACACCCTGTGACAGTGCCTCCTCTCAGAGGAGAGAATGAGCTGCACAGCTTCTAAGCACCTCCACCCTCCTCAGCATTTCGGTGGCCAGGCAGCCTTCCCTTGGTGTGCCACCAGGGTAGACTGTGAGATATCCAGAAGGAAGACTGCCATACAGACAGACAAAGGCAGGGTGCAAAGACACCACGCTCTCACTAAACACTCTCCCTGACTTTGCATTCACTTGCTTTTTCCATGCCCTCTTTCCTCCCGTCTTCCTCATTCACTGTTTCTCTGGTGAGAGGAGTCATGAGCCAAAAAGAGCCCAGTGGGAGCTGCCAGCTGGGAGAGCTGCCAGCTAAAGGTCCCTGCCAAGAATGTACCTGACCTGAAACCTGGAGCACTCGAAGATCCAGTTGTTCCGGAGGACCTTGCGGTAGAGACTGAGGTTGCCAGCTGCGTGCACAAGAGTTAAGGCCACACGAACAGGCTTCTCCACCCCACGGAGGTCCAAACACACCCTCTGGGAAGAGGGGTAGGGCAGCGCAGCTGGAACAATGATCAGGTACCTCCTGCAGTGGGGAAACAAGACATCGCATCCTGGGAGTAGTCTCACCCGCTCTCGGCACTAATACTCCATGGTCTGAGGAAGCAGGGGGCTTTAACAACTCTCTAGCGTCAGGAGCAACTGCTCCGCCTGGGGGAGAGGGGCAAATTAGCAATGAGAGTGTGAACCCCTCACAGGGGTAGTGGAGGGTATACAGTAAATTTCAAATAAATACAAAAGAAATGCTTTCAGGTGACCTCAGGTCACACTGACATGTACATGGCTTTGAAGGATGCTACAGCAGCACAGAGAAACATATACAGTAGAGACCATCTCTGATTCTGCAAAGGGAATCATTCTTGGGTGTTCCCAGTACACAGGGAAAAGGCAACAGCACTATGGGACTGAGACATGGAGCATGCTGCAAAGTTCAGGCTAGGATCTGAATCCAAACCTGCTACAGGTCTGTGTTCATTCAGACCTGAGGTTGCAGCTGGGCAATTCTGTTCCCAAAGCTCACTCAGGCTCTAGGTCTGTTTTGGCCCCCGCATCAGAAGCTCAGGATTCTCTACAGCTTTACTCCAGCCCTTCAGCTGAAAAAGCTTCACCCTTCGTCCTTTGAGATGGCTGCTCAGTTACCTTGGCAGCAGACTGGTTCCTGCAGCCCTTTTCATCTGCCCTTCACCGTATCCTACACCTTATCCTACACCACCTGCCTCAGGCTGTAGTCCCTCACTCTTCTCATTCCCACCACCAGTCCTCACCTAGTTCTTGTACTGTGGCAATATCCATGGGAGAGGTTCCCACCTTCAGGAGGATTCTGTGTTCACAACAAGGCTTGTGGCATGCTGTGTACCACCCCATGCCTAACCCTTCCAGGAGACGACTTGCAGCGTCCCACACTCTCTCCCCGCTATCCTGGCCCCTCCCTCAGCATCACAACTATCAGTCACCAGATCTTTAAATGGCACTTACGGTTGTGCCACTATCCCCAGGATGTAGAGCAGCCAGCTCAGGAGGAAGGGAGTCCACATTTTCATGACAGACCCCCAGAGAGGTGGGTTCCTCTGGAGGGCCAGTCAGGGGAGAAGGTAAAGTGCAGCTTCTCTCCTTCCAAGGTCTCCAGGCCACCTGCTGTTGCTGCCGTGTCTCCCAGGAAGCAGAGAAGCAGCCTCAAAGTTTCCTTCCTTCTGCCTCTTTCCCACGTTTATAGTGCTGCCGGCACAGGGTTGTACCATCCGGGATGTTCCCCAGCCAATCCAAGTCTTTCTGGACTCCAGCCTCTCTGCTCCCCTACTCCCCTGTGGATGTCCTTCAGACAAATATGCTCTTTATTTTCCTAAGCAACAGCCTGTGTCCTGTTCCCTGTTCTGACCCTGCTCCCTGTGCCAGCTGCAGCCTAAATCCTATTGTTTTGCCTCCAGCTGGATTGTCCCACAACCCCTTGGCATGTGCACTCAGCTGGAGCTCATGGTGAGATCATGTGGTCAGACTGTCCCTGAGCTTTCTGAGTCTGTAGCTCCCAATGCAGGTCTCGGTCCTGAACAGGACATCAGGGTTTGTACAAATGAAGAGACATAATGAGACTCCGCCTGGAGTCCTGCGTCCAGCTCTGGAGCCCTCAGCACAGGAAAGATGTGGACCTGTGGAGCAGGTCCAGAGGAGGGCCACATAAAAGGCCAGAGGGCTGGAGCACCCCTGCTATGAGAAAAGGCTGAGAGAGTTGGGGTTATTCAGCCTGGAGAAGAGAAGGTTCTGGGGAGACCTCACTGCAGCCTTCTGGAGAGCCTACAAGAGAGCTGGAGAGGGACTTTTTACAAGGGCATGTGGTGATGGGACAAGGGGTAATGCCTTTAAACTAAAACACAATAGATTTAGATTAGCCATAAAGAAGAAATTCTTCACCATGAGGGCTGTGAGACACCAGAACAGGTTGCCCAGAGAAGTTGTCGATGCCCCCTCTGTGGAGGTGTTCAAGGCCAGGTTGGATGGGGCGTTGAGCAACCTGGTCTGGTGGAAGGTGTCCCTGCCCATGGCAGGGGGGTTGGAACTAGATGACAGAATCACAGAATCACAGAGTAGTAGGGGTTGGAAGGGACCTCTGTGGGTCATCTAGTACAACCCCCCTGCCGAAGCAGGGTCACCTACAGCAGGCTGCACAGGACCTTGTCCAGGCGGG
>Ga0065711_1006046_pt1 | contig 20489 bp, 6 predicted proteins | sample Hoacrofraction12_FD_59098 | JGI IMG/M metagenome (GOLD analysis project Ga0065711, IMG submission 59098) | Hoatzin crop microbial communities from Cojedes, Venezuela - Epithelial fraction 12 v2 (version 2) | ecosystem: Host-associated > Birds > Digestive system > Esophagus > Crop | place...
TGGACGCGGTGCTGTGCAGCCTGCTGTAGGTGACCCTGCTTCGGCAGGGGGTTGGACTAGATGACCCACAGAGGTCCCTTCCAACCCCTACCATTCTGTGATTCTGTGATTCTATTTTCGTTTCTGCTTCCTCATACTGGGCCTCTGTTATCTGGAAGCATTCTAGCACCACTATCAGATTTTCTGTTTACTTGCAGTATGCCATAGAGAGAGAAAATCAAATTTTTGTGGAACTATTGTTGACTTACACTCGCTCACATGAAAGCAAATTGAAGTCTTCATTCTACTGTCACAACTTTTTTAGAGTAACCATTTGCTGATGAGAAGCTAGGTCAGAAAATTTGTTTGAAAAACACCTCACTTATCAGCTTCTATAGCCAGAAATTCAGAATAACAGCTGCTTTTGTTAGGCTACGGCAGGTATGAAAAAAAGATCTAAGATATTAATGGAGAGCAGGGGAAGAAACAAGGAAAAGCACTGTATCAGTCATCAACTAATAAATGCTCTTTACAGTTCTGGACTTTGATCACTGACAAGTCAAATACTTTCATTAACTTCTCTGCTGACTTTCAACTTTCCAACTTTCTGACTGACTGTGGATTGAGAATACTGACATTCATTCAATTCAGGGGTTTTACGTTGATGCATAAAATCCTGTATTAAGAAAACTGTATCATTTTGCTTCTGCTGACAGATGGGTCTTATATAGCTATTCAGCCACAATTCTCTGACAAAGAATGAAAGAGATTTATAAAAAAAGGAGAGAATTCAAAGGGAAACCCAAGAATGTTTCATTTCTAGGTTTCTGGTTCAAACTTAGGTCATAGTAATAGCTACTGAATGCGTGATTTAATAACAGCACTTTCTGGTGGCATATATATTAACTGGGTGGAGTTGCGGCATACAATTGTATGTGCAGTGAACTGATGCCTACCCCAAAACTGCCATCCTGGCATTATTTCTCAAGCACTAAATGGGTTTAAAACAAGCTTCCCCATAACTCTGGAGGCAGCTCTCTAGGTTAAGCCTACGGTGAGTACAGTCAACTTCTTAAAACGTAGTTATTATTAGCAGTAATTACATATTAAACACATAACAGCATTCAAGCTTTAGCCTGATGTAAAATGTATTTAAGAAAACAAGTTCTTGGAAGACAAGAAATGTAACACAAAGAACACAAAGGAAATTAAAAATTATTAATATTCCAATCCCTACAGGTCATATACCACCAGTAATTTATTTGATTATATTTTAAGCTTATGTCCCCTGGCCATCATCGGTTTGCTATGTAGCCACATAGCTTGCGGTGGCAAGTCACATAGCTCTCTTCCATGTGACAGGCTGGCATCCCGTGGGCCATCCGGAGCGACAGAGTTGCTGTGCAATGATATTAAGACTAGGCCATGAAAATTTTTGCACAGAGTTAACTTTTTCCAGCTGGAAGCATGGAAGTCACTTGAGCGACACCACCACAGATACAGAACGTGGACTTTGGGATCCTGCCTGAACACATCCATCCACAGATGATTTTGGTGATCTGTTTACATGCAGTTGAAGAATTCTAGCTTATATAATGAAATCACTTTCATAAATACCTTGCTGAACATGGACTCCATCTTTTGTTGCCAAGGCTCTGTCACAGGTTTACTAAATCCAGAGACCTGGCAAGTTACTAAACCTTAGACATTCCCATTTAGTTGGGAGAATGAGGGAGAATGATAACAGAATGAATCAAAGCAAAACAAAACTACATCTATCGAGGCTGTGCAACAATAAAAAATGTTCAAAAACATCAGACACTGTTTTTGTCATATAAGATCCTGCAAGATAAGATTTCTGTGGAGTCAGACGAGGTTAAGAGAGACAGACAGAAAGGCAGATAGCATCCGAAGTGGAAAGACCACGCAACAGAATCAAAGAGTTCTGGGCACTGCCCAGAGCGTAAACTTACAGCCAGAGAGTGGCCTGCGGTAGGAGAGTTGAAACAGAAACATGTATTCAGTGTTATTTTTTGGCCGAGTTGGTTTCTTTTGTGTTGGCTGTAGTAATGCCACGTTTTGATGTCACCCGCGTCCCCTCGCTGCCTTCAGCCTCGCGGGAGGTGAGCGTAAGGGAGACTGCTCGCAGGACAGGAGCTTGGGCAGAGGCGTATGTGCCTCTTCAGCTCGCAGGGCTTAAGGCAGTTGCCTGAGGGGTCTCAGACGAGAATTTATGCCCAGAAAATGTAACTGGGAGGCTGAGGGAGCAGACAGTGATATTGCTTATTCACACATCACGATAACATTAAGAACACAGGTCCAGCACATTTCAGTCCAGCAGCTCAGCAAGGTTTGAGTGCAGCAGACCCACACGGGAGATGTATGACAATATTAAAACAAAGACCTTTTTGATTTCTGTACTTGATCTGTACTTTGATCTCTGTACTTGGCAATATCACCAACTTGTATGACAAAAATCAAACCAAACACAACCACAGGAACAACCTTAAGTCAAAATCACCAGGACATACAGAGAGTATGCATCAAAATGCAGACTGGGATCTGAAATTTCTGATGACAATTTGGAGCTAGCATTCCAGTTCAATCCCTGCTTTTGTTATTTTCCATACAAAACTTTCAATACGACCTAAAAGCAGGAGAAATGTATGAACGCTTAGGGACTACTATTAGCTATTATTCCAAATAGTAACCCTTATGTGCAGGGCAGCAAAATGTGAATGACGTGCATGCAGAACTATTTCTAATTTTCTAAATTTTCCATAAAATATTAACTAGTCTACAAACTAAAGACCAAACAAGGTATGTGATTAATGGCCAGCAAAGAAACCACACTCCCAGGGCAAGTTGATTGCCTCATCTCTGAAAATATTTCAGGTGAGTTATGCAATGGGACTATATACTGCACAGCCTGGCTTTATATCTATCAAGAATTAATTAGAGGAAAACTTCACTGAGATTATTAAACATTTCTACTGTGAGATTTTTATTCAAGGCTAAATAAGGAAAGGCATTTGAAAATATTTTAAATCTTATGACTCTTAATGAAAGAATATGTTGAATCACAATAATATTAGTTATTCAACTTGTACTTAACTTATATTTATGGGTATAAAGAGAAATTTTTCTGGATCAGTGCTTCCAGCCTTGGGAGCTAAAGCTTCACCTTGTGCAAACCAGCATATTAACCGCCAAATTCCATGGAGATATGTTGATTTATACTGTCCGAAGAGCTGGGCTAACACTTGAATTTAGACACTTAAATAAAGTACTCTGATTTTCAAAAAAAGCCAAAGACCCACATTTCCCATTGATCTCTGGCTCAGGAACTTCGAATATGAAGCCAGCTGTTTAGGTATCCAGATGTGGACTTGGGCACCTACCCTTAGGAAATATGTTGGCCCACGGTTTTAGCATCTATAATTAAGAATGCTAACAAATGTCCATACAGGTGAGAGACACCTCTTGAAACGAGGGACAGTAGATAGTTAGATACAAAAGAAGAAGAAGGGATTATGCCTACTTCTGCATGTTTATGTTCTTCATTTCCTAAAAGTTGGGAACAAGACAGTCCTTGAAGACAGCTCCTGCAGTCAGCGCTTTGTCTCTAAGACCATCACATTAGCTCCTTAGGTGTGCTTCAAAATCTGAGAACCGGACAGGACTTTACTAGACATGCTCCTCACTCAAGGGACGTGACCACATACTCAGACGTTTACTGCTTTAAAACTAATCTACCAGCAGAAACTATAAGGCAGGGTTTAAGAGTTTCCGCCCTCAACCAGAGGATCTCGGTTCTTAAAACAATTAAACTCATCAATTAAAATGTTGCTTAAAACTGACAACAACAAAAAATAAAATTCAGCAAAAAACCCCGCTGTTTCACTCAGCTGTATTTTATTTTACCTTTTAAAATGCAATAGACCAGGCTCTTGCCAAGAGCAGGGAATGCAAGAGGCTGCACTTGTATAAGCAGCTTTTCTGGAGGCCTGCCACCAGAAGCCAGTTTGAAGTTGCATTTCTGAGAAAACCTTCTGCCGATGGATGCTATGGGGCTTAGCTAATCCCTTAACTCTATCCCTTCACATGGCGGCCCATTTTTAAACAGCAGCCAGGTCCAGCCTCTTCATCTGAGCTGACTGGGGGTATTTTATGCTTTTTTTTCAATATGCTGCATCAATTTTCAGCCAATGGTATGTATGGTATTAGCATGTCTTAGGGTACATCCGCATAAATAAATGATTATGGGCAAAACTAGGAGGTCAGCTGCCCAGCGAAACCACCTCTGCTCGTCATCTTTCTGTGGTGTATCGTGTGACAGATCCTGGGGACCTCGCGCATTCCACAGGAAGCCAGGGCCAGGAGTGAGACTGCAGAGTTGCTGACACCGTGCAAATACACGCTATAGATTACTCAGTTCATTTCGTCATCTGCCCGTACTCTTATAACTTGATCATACAAAAGGATTAAAAAGAATTTTTTTTTTTAATACTAATCTTATGAAAGAAGCTTGCAACAATATCAGCCTTCAATTATTAACCAGCAAAGCTGGACAACTGAGATTTGTTTTAAATAGAATAATATTTTTCCACATGAGAAAATCCTGCCATTTTCCTCAGGGGAAAATACAGTGCAACACTGGTACCTACCTCTCCTACTGCAAACTTTTCACTTCCTCTCTTTGCACCCAAAACTCCAAATTCAAAAGCTGAATTTTGTCTGCATTCCTATTATCCATTTTTAAATGGTGAAATTTTAATAAAATATCTCTGCCAAAAAATTTATTTTTATAAATCTCTTTTTCAGCCAGGAAAAGATGTTAGTAAAATGAGAGGCAGAGAGACAGACAGTGAGAGAAGAAAATTTCAAGCATAATTAAATCAAACAGGACGAATATATATTTTATTTTCACTACGTATCGCCCACCTCCTCAGGGCAAAAACTCAACTGTCAGAAAATGGAGTTTGGCTCACTGCATTTACGGCTGTATTAAACATTTCCAATTAATTTTCTCCACACAAGGACAGAACAAAACCAGAAACCCAGACGTGGGTGCTCCAATTCAGAAATGGTACTGAAATCCAAACAATGTATGATACTTAGCTGTGAGGCTACCAGCAATGTCCTTGTAGCTCCTTCCCATTCAAACAGATCTTCTCCTAGCTGTACATATGGAGCCTGTCCCTCCACGTACTTTTGGATAAAAGCCTACAACCTATATTCTCATTATCTCTTTCTATGCCACAATAAAGAAGTTGTGAGGAGGACCAGAGATATCACAAACACGTGATCCATGACCCACCATTTAAAAGCAGATGATGCATCATGGAAAAAAGGTGCATGGAAGTGTTAGGTGATGCGATGCATCTCTCGGCCACCTCATCTTATATTTACCCAGGAGCGCTCTGGCCACAGAAGCGGAGAGGGGCACATTGAGCAATGTGTTCTTCAAGTCATGTTTCAATTGTTTGCTGAAATTTGCCTGCTGTTTGCAAAAGATGGGAGCTGTAATAGGACATGAGTGTTTGGAAGCTGGCCACTTAAAAGCACAAGCTAGAAGAGGAGCATGGCTTAATGCTATCTGTATCAGGAGCATTAAATAATCACCCTACCATGCTACCTGTAGCCACCTTGCGAGACAGACAATTAGAGAGGGAAAACAAAAAATCCACAATGTTCTGGAACAGATACAAACTTCTCAACCTTCTATGAGATCCACAGTAAGCTGGCACATTTCTGCCAGTGATCTCCTGACCACTGAGTGAAGGCTTTACTGACCCACCTTAAGCAGCAGAATCTCACGTTTGCATTCACCTGGGTAATCCACCCATGAAGCACTAAAAAAAACTCCAAGTCATATGTATGAATCAGGGTCACTAACCTCAAACGTGATGGAAAAGAAAGGCAGCTTGGGGTTAGGTAGCTCTACCATCTTGGAAGTTGGATCCTGAGACTCCTGTTACAGAGAGGCAAGTCCTGAACACTGTTCAGGTAAAACTGAAACCAATGAAGGGAAAATCTGAGCAGTAAGATCTATCCTTCGAATTGAGCAACAGGCAAAAAGACGAAGATGGTAAAAAAAAAAACAACCCAGGACACAGATCAAACAGCTTCTGCACCAGGAGAGGTCATAAGGGTCTACAGAGTAGTTTCAGATTAACAGTCAGGTCATTCAGAGTCACATATGAAAGAGGTCTCCAGGAGATCACAGCGGGAGCAGAGAGAAGTCTAAGCACAGCATCTGCCTCTAGAACTGTCCCTGGGTTTGCTCTCCCCAGACACAGAAAAACAATACTGGTGTCCTCAACAGAAAATTTGCACCCCGTAAGATTTTACTCCTTGGGCGTGAGGTTAACCTCCTATGCTTATTCCAGGAAGCAAACTTGGAACTAAACCTGAGAGTTTCAGCTCTGGAAGATGTTAAATAAGAGCGGATTCATGGGTAACCATTCCAGACTCATTCGATGTTCACCATTTCCATCTGCCTAAATCAGAGATGCAAGAATTTCAAAAGTCTTATCAGAGATCCTGACCAAATGCTCAGCTTTGAAAAAAACACCTTTAAACTCGATGAATTTTGACTGTTCTAAGCTTGAAAGTTTACATACATTTACTTCTGCCTTTTATCAGTATCCATTAGCACTAAGTATGTTTTATGTTTCAGCTTGGGAAGGTATACAACAGCCACACAGTAGCATATCATCTTTTTCTTTGTACTCCCAAGAGTCAAGGTTTCTTACATAAATTGCCAAAAAAGAGACCTTTAATCTGTTAAATTGTTTTCAAGATCCACAACAGAAAAAAAAGCTTCCACATTCGTGATGGATTCAGAAGCTTTTTGCTGAGCACTTAAGCACTAGCAGTTCTGCACTGATTTATTTTATTGTTTTATTTAGTGAAATGTCTGGATACAGATATACAGATTAAACTTTCTTTTTTGCTCATATTTACTGTGTCGCCTTCCTTGAAATGGGAACTACAAGTGTTTTGATAAATGGACTGAAAGGTTGTCTGGTTACACCATAGCTTCTACTTGTGTCCTCTGCTGAAATGCTATTATGCACCCTTCTAAAGCAACGCTGCTCCATGACTCACAGCAGTTACTTCTGTGCCTCTCATAACAATAGCTCACTAGGGATACAGGGCCTCAAATCAGCTAGAACAATTTATATCACCCATTTATTTTTACTTCTCTTCCAATGACAGATACTCACTGTCACAAAATGCCAGTTTATGTGAAATTATAAATTTTCCAGCACAGACAACTAACTGCAGGCCATTTTAAATATGCACTTCATAACACCTCGATTTGCTGTTATGTTAAATTAAATTCCTGAAAGCTCATCACAATATGAACTAACTCTTCCCAATGCTTTAAACAAATAAAATCTAAAAGTCAAACCAAAGATCCATATAGCCTCCTAACCTGTCGCTAAGAGTGGCCAGTAAAATATAGCTTAGGGAAGAGCATAAGAACAGGCTAAACATACAATAAATCTCCTCAAGAATGTTCTCCCAGCCTCCAGTCAGTTGGGGTCCAAGCAAATTTATGTTCTTATTTCCAACCAACGCAAGAGACCAAGTCTTCAAAAGTGACTGTCTGAGATTGCAAACAAATCACATTTTCAGGAACGTTAGCAGTCTCTCAGTAAAAAGCTCCATTTGTGCATTAGAAAAGAAATTTACTATAACGCTGACTTGCAGATCAGTTTAAGTATCTCAGAATTATTCCTTTAGCTCACAGCCCTTCAACTTCAGTTCTGGTTCCTAAACAAGCACGCCTCAGACACCACTTGCAGCACTATCTTATTTTAGGAGACTACTGAGACCTCCTCCCAACCTGAAAGGTTAGGAACTGTGCACGTGGAACAGCTGTGTCACAAATACTGGTGGATGCTGCACCTCACTCATCAGATACAAAACCACCTCCACCTCCAAATGATACTTCAGAAAAGCCCACCAAACCTCCCAGCCAAACTCTGTGCAGTCCAAGGCAGGCCCAGTCCTTGTCACTGTGGCTAGAAGACAGCAGTGTGACAGCACAGGAACAGAGCATCTCCATAAGAGGTTTCTAGCACTGACCTTTTCCCAAAAATCTGATGGCAGAATTGTGAATTGTAGGAAGATACGAGCTATCCTGTCTCATACCCTTTCCTGGAGACTGTATTTTAAGATTCCTGTCTTCTCTTGGAACGTATTTTCATAGTTACCTCTAATGCGCACACTAAGTAGTCCAAGTCTTGAAACCCCAATCCAGTCAACTCATTGTATCAGATGTTGCCAGTCCTGAAGAACTTGAAGCTTAGTAACTGCTGTGAGAGAAATGCAAGGCCAAGGGTGGGAAAGAAATCTCAGATGTGGCCTTTAAACAGGGAACTCAAAGGTTTTTGCATGCAGTTATTATTCTTAACCTTATTATTTATGGGGGAGATTTATTCTTCAAAACCTGTAGTTCTTACTGCAATCAATGGGAAATACCAAGGAAAACCAAAATCTTCTCAAATGCGTTCTGGTCATTTATCTACTCTGGATGTCCTTCCCACACACCTTAAGGCTCTTCTTATTTATTTATTGCATAATATAGTTCATTTTAGAGATTTATTTTCCTTTTTAATCACTAGGTAATTATTCCTTCTGTATTAGTGAAGGCCACTACCAACAATAGTATCATACTTACAGGTAAAATAAATCTTCTTCTGCAATACCCCTGAGTTACTGCAAGCAGATTTACATTACATGGGATATGCTATCACACTACTTTAAACATAGTTTTAAACATTTGAAGAACTACATGGGTAAATCCTGAGAACCTTACTTGGTGTTTATTCAGCCCTTACTTACTGAGACAAACTCCCAAGGACAGAGTAAACACTGAGAGAGGACCTCAGGCCTTCACCCACAGTTATAAACAATGAACTCAGCATAAACTGTGATTCCCAGCTGACACTGGGAGAAAAGCAGCAGCTAATGCTTCTCCTCATTTTACTTTCTCCCTAATAAAACTCGCCCCATCTAAGATCTTCCCCCACCCACAGCTGGAGCAGCAACAGGAAACTTAGATGAAGAACTACTGATTCATGAGAGGCTGAATAAAATTGGAAATGGAGAAAAAAAAGAAGCCTTAGTAAGCCTACTGCCCAAATACTGATGAAGTTTGCCTGACTGGAGGTTTTGTTGCTGTTAAGAAAAGTTAAAAGATACTTAGAAACACCATTGCATCTACACCACCTTGGACCATAGAGTCCTTATACCCAGCACTCACATATCATACCTTTCATTACAAAGGTCTCTGTCTGCACAGCTTCAGCTTCACGCTCATATTGCAAGTGGGTGAACTCAGGAAAGGCAACAAGCTGACAGAATCATCCAGCAAATCAGCAACACTAAACAAAATCTGGGATTCTGACCCCAAATTCTACACTACTCATTGCAAATATGGCTAATTCAAAAATTTAAAAACAAACAGAAAATCATTAAGTTGTTTTTCATACAATTATTGTATTCCCTTGAAAATTCTATTTAATTGTTTCAGGATCCAGGGAAAACCTAACTGATGACCAAGGACATCCCTTATCATATTTCATTTCATTTGTATTTTAGTTATTCTTTTACAGTTCAGTTATGTTCTTGTAAGAAAAGGAGCATGTAAAGGAGTCCTTTTTGATCACCATGAGATCCAGACACACAGAATAAGCAGGCTGTTCAATAAATTCATGCCTACCCACAAACCCAAGATAAACATGGGATCTGGAAAGGCCATTCATTATAAAAAATATGCTTGTGATCTGGGAGAAATTCCCTATCCAGCTCTCCTTGGAACAGAACACTGCAGGAAGATGCTCGGGTTTGCACAAGACTGTGGGCTTCAGGCTAATACATTCTTCTGGGTCTAGAGAGGAGCAATCAGAATTGGTTAGTTTGCAGCGTTGATGAGCGTGTTGTACCTGTCAAACCTGATATCATCACTCTGAAGAATATAGAAAAGGAAAGAAAAAAAATCTTCTGTTACAACGAAAGGCCGCAGCTGCTGCTGGACTTTCATGAACAAAAACAAGAATAATGATACATAAAGAACAAATCAAATTAAATTGTTTTATCTTGTCCCCTACAATGGAGTGACGCTATGCTATCTGAATATCAATGAAGGAAGATAATTTTATAACTTTCCTAGATAGAGAATCCAGAATACAACCTCCTTCCTACAACAGAAGAAACAAAATCCCCCAAACCCTATTAAAATATACAACTGTTACAGCTGGGAAAAAAAGGTGCAAGGTGCGAGCTTCTCGAGCTAGATCTACTAACAGGTAGCATTCAATCCCGCAGTGCTTTAAGCAGAGAGGCCCAAATTAGGCAGCCCAGTATTTCCGGCGCCAGACCAGATAAATCTTCCAAGTGTCAACACACCCACACGTAAGAAGCTCCACCTCTCTTACTCACTCTTTCTATAGCAAAACATAGGAAAAGGAACGAGTAATGGAAGAGGAGCCCTGTTAGCAGTCAGACCTGGAAGAAGCTCAACATAAGCCCTTACATCCATTGTGGTTACATCAAGAAGAATAGAAAATCCAAGGAAGGAAGAAAACAGATCTCTGGCTTACACATTATTCATCATATAGTGCTATGTACTATTGGCTGCAGTGTGTAAATGCTGTCATTTCAGAACATGGAAGAACTTTGCAACACACAAGACAAATTTTCCAACTCAGATGTCAAACACTCCCAAAGCACTGGATAGGTGCAGTTTGTAAAAGTAAGGATATAACAATCAAAAACCTACTAAACTATGATGTACCTCAGTCTCCCACCTAATAAAACTGGAATAACAGTTCCTATTCTCTTACCCCATTCATTCACTGTTGCAAAGAACCCCAAGATCACCAAAGAGAAGACACTGCAGAAAGGTTTAACGCTATAAATCTGACACCCTAACACATGGCTCTGTGTCACACAGGATAGTTTGCAGTTAACCGCAGTATGGAAACCACCGCATCTGCTGGAATTTTCAGAGCAAGCGTTTTCACTGATGTCGGTGAGACATCTCTAGAATATCAGCCTCCACATAGTCTCCAAGCAGAACATTTTTCAAAGCATTAGCTCTGTCCACATCTATTCTTTCAGTCTTTGAACTCAAATGATCCGTTCACAAAAGGGAAGGAGAGTTGACTGCACAGTTGTCTGGACGTGTTACTAAGCATTATCTAGTTTACGTACAATAGCGATTGTATTGCTTTCAGCTGCATTCCCCTGGACAGGTCGATCACCAGCAAAGTGATGGGGTGTGAAACTTGGATCTCTCTGCCAGGCCTACACTGAATAGGAACATCGCATTCTCCCAGTCACCAAGGCATACCTGAGCTTTCAATTATGTCAGGCCAGGAACAAAGGAATCTTGCTCATAACAAAAACTTTTAATAACTCATTTACTGAGAAAGCCTCCCTTTCATCTCTGCCAAGCTTTAGGAAAGGCTGGGAGGCAAGCAGAAATAAACATCATACAGGCTCACCACTGCTGGCTCTAAAGTAAACTCTCCAACTTCCTATTTACATTTCAAGATCTTAAGCTTTGTGGTTTGCTAGTTCTGCAAGTAAGTGCTTTGGGTTTTGGAGGCTGCCTGCACATGATCTCCCACCGCTACTGAAGTCTTCCTAGCTTTTATTAATATAATAAGGAGGTCAGAAAAGCAACAATCTTTTATATACGCTGCTAGCAGAAATATTTTACTTCTCGCCTTTTAAAAGCAAAACAAAGCAAACAAAGCATACAGTGTCAAATTAATGCCAGCAAGGGGATATTACAGCTTGCTTTGTTTCTTTTTCAAACCAAGGATGCTAGAACACGGAACGAGACTGTCTCATTAAAAAAGGGTGTGGAGGACTTCTTTAAGGGACAAATAGAAGGCGGCGGCAATTTTATGGATATATAACCCTTCTACAGCCACAGGCTGAAAGGCACCTAAATAGGCTCTGTGACCTTTTCCTCGGAAGGATAAATCTGCGTACGCTAAGGATGGGCAACCTGCAACAACAGTCACAAAGTAAATGTGGTTTTCATTTCATGCAGCCCTCCCTGAATGTAAAACATCTTCATTAGCTGGGAAGTCAGCACCGTGACTGCTGCCAGATGCAATATAGAAGCCAGCAGAACTGAACTGAATGAGGACAGAGCAAGGGAGAGGTTCCTGCGATACTGATTTATTTCTCCCATTTGAAAGACACTAGCTCTGTGACTCATGTGCAGAACAGGCTTTGCAGAAGAGAAGAATACTAAAAAAAACAAGAGGGCAGGCGCTTATCAATTTCATAAAGCTCTCTCAGATCATTTCAAAAACATGTCTAGGCTGCCCCAGCTTCAGGAGGCTTGCTTCTGTTTTTATTTTTTTTCCTCCTGCATTCGTCCCCCTTCCCCCTGCTCGCCTGACCCTCCCAAACGCAGCCCCTTTCCCCTGGTCAGGAGAAGGACAAATTGCCGCCTTTGCTAAACTCTGGGCCACGGCCAGTTGGCACTCGGACGCGTTGCCCTGGGCTGCTGGCCCTGTCCCCTCGGAGACTGCACGTTTCATGTCAGGGATGCGTGTGCAGCAGTGAGTGACGAGCGCGAGGCTGAAGGGCTGCACGCAGTCCTCCGCCTCACCCTCCAGAAACACACCGCTCAGTGCCACCCCACTAGATTAAATATAGCTGGCAAAGCAAGTACCAGCCTATTTAGTCCCTGCAAGCTTCCCCCTCACCACAGACGATTTCAAGCAGCTGAGGAGTCCCTGTGTAGTAATTACTCAAAAGTCTGCTGCTTTAACAACGTGGCATGTTCTGAAGAGGAGACTCTCGTATCAGAGCCAAAGTATACTGAATCCACTTGCTGGTCTGGCTCCCACCGAGATTACAGAGATCAGGCTGTGAGCACACTTCGAGCCAGCGTGTCTCTGCAGTCTCCACTCCAGGATGTACTGCGAAGGACACGTACTGTGCATGCTTTGGGGGTGGAAACGTGCTCTACACTCTATTTGTGTGAACAAAGCTGGCAGCTTGGGCGGATATTGTGGAGCAAAGAAGCTCTATTGTGTTTGCCAGTCATCACGAGAATCAAATGAACAAATTTAGAATAAGCAAATTGGGCTGAAGTTCCTTTAGCAGAAAACAGGCAAAGACTAGTCAGGCTTGGTAAAAGAGAGCATGGGATATTCTTCCTAAAATAATCCATAGTAAACACTGGGACAGCAAAATGATCTGCCCATTTTTATGTTCATGTGGATACTCGAGCTCTGTCTTTTAGATCACGTAGTAAATCTGGAAATATAGAAGATAAATTACTTGTGCCTCTCCAATTTAAAAAATGACTAAATTATAAGCTTCAAGCCACGTACGCATGATCACCCGAGGAAAAAAGAATTGTGCACCAAGCCAGGTGAGTCATTGCCCAGTGACGAGGCACAGAAGTAGCAAAAACAGATGCAAAGCAAGGGACTCCATCTAAACCTGAAAAGATTCCCTGACAATTCCAAAAAAGAAGTTTTGAGTACAGAGAGCTGATAAAGAAGAAGGGATGACTGAAGAAGCACACAGACCACATCACCAAATGAAGACAGAAAAAAATATCAGAGACTCTGGATAGGAAGGAGCACAAACCTTGTACATCTCGGACTCAGAATGCCAGCAAATTCAGACCCCCCCTGCCTTGGTGAGCTGAAACCAGGCCAGACAGTGTTCCCATTAGAAGCTGCCCTGGCTACTTCCTTCAGCTGTGAATCCAAAAAGGTGTTAGAGCAAGAATGACAAATATTTTCATAACAGAACAACTGTTCTGGGGCAAGTGCAAAGCAGAACACTGATCTCTAAGTGAGCCGATTTCACCACAAAATAGGCAGAAATGAGAGTTTATACACATTTTATGAACAGGGCTATTTTATTCAACATGCATAAATAGCACATATCCTGTACACATACAAGATTAGCCAGGACCCCATACTGCAGACAACAAAAGAGATGATGGGGTCTTGCAACAGAAGATCCCTGCTCTCTCTCACAAGGGGCTTCCATATTTCTGAATCTTGCAGGTCCGCACACACATCGTCCTTGTCTTCCATAAAAGTCCCAGTCTGGGGGAAGAGGCACTATGCCCTAGTGACTCCATAACCCTCAGCACTCTCAATTTTCCCACTCCAGAACTATCATTTATTTCTGCCTACCATTTTAAATTACTTCAAATTCCTTTCACAACCTCTGGCTACCAAATAACAGTGCCCATCTGGTCCCAGTCTGGTAGGTGTCACATAAGTTTACTCAAACCTGTAGTCTCTTTGACAGAAACCTTACAGTCTAATGAAACATTTTACTTTGAGGGGAAAAAAAAAAAGGTTTTATTATGTGAATTTAGTGCCCACAAGAAAAGGGCTATGCTGATAGCCGGTATGGGAAACTGCAAGATTTATCTACCAGAAAGAAGCAGCAGTACTGCTGGATCTCTTGCTCCAAGGAATACCAGGACATTCCTGTGTGCACGTACCCAGTCATGCTGCTTGTTCATATTACTGTTTTGCTGTTTGCTAACTGGCACCTGAGAGTTAACTCGGTTCTTGGTGGTTTTACACACCTGCAAAAGGGCACGCATGCTTGTGTTCAGGACTGGGACAAGATAATACAGATATCTGTACTTGAAATCCCTTTGATCACATAAAGGTTTCAGAAGAAAACAAAGGATTTTTGAAATCTTTAAAATATCCCATAAAACCTGTAAGAGACTGGCAGGAAAACAGGCTTTTAGGGAAACCAATTACTTTATTCCCAGAAGTTAGGGCACGTCTGTTAGATCCATGCAAACTACTAGTTAGGAATAACACACAAGCTCCTATTTCAATGCCTCAAATCTGCTGCTATTTTGCTGTGAAAAACTACTCGCACATTTTGTGTAGTCACCATGGCTACACAAGGAAAGTCTCCTAGAAGTTCCAAAACTAAATGTGGGTGCTGGAGCTTAGAGACCCTGTCTACAAAGCACGACGACATGCAGCAGCCCACTCAGGAAAGTCAGCTTCTGCATATCTGTGACTTGAAAGGAATACCTACACTGCACAGACAGATCAAAGCCGCAGCAAATGAATCCCAGCCCTAAACGAATGGACGATACTTCACAAGGACAGCTCATTTGCCATTCCAAATGCAAATTCTGCTGATGACTTTTTCTAGGGTGAAGGAGGCAGCAGAGAATCGTGTAAAGTGAATAACTGTCCAAAAATATTCAGAAAACCATCTTTTCTTTTCTTTTTCCTCATGGATAATGGATGAGCCCTGAGGTGGCAGTGACTTTCAGCAACTACCAGCTCAGACCTGGACTTGGATCAGTAAGCTAATTACAACATGCTTTTTGCTGCTTTCATGAGCTATTCAAGTACCTCAACAGCAACACAAAATGCTTTCTGTGTGTCTGATTACCCCAAACTCTCAGTGGTTAATTCCAAAAGCGTATCCTCACTTCAAAATGGTAGTTCTGCCACAAATTAAACTATTACAGCCATGAGTAAAATTAGGTTCCACATTTGTACTTTCTAAAATATCAAAGGCATGATTAGCAAACTCTTTTGTTCAAGATCTCTGGAGTCCTTGAGGTAAGGAAAACTGGGTCATGGAGTAGTTTCTCTTACAGTTTAAAGTAAATGTTGCGCTCAAGCAATACCTGCTTCTGTGACTCATGGAGTATTCGCTCTAGAGAATGGAAATACTGCACCAACACACATACACCAACAGTAGTACCCCTGCCTTCGCCAAAAAAGGAGGACAGGGAGGGGGGAAGAAAGGCACAGCAGATGATTTTGAACAGTTTCCTGTTACGATCCCGTGAAAGAAATCCAACTGTACTTTCACCCTGCTTTCTGTTTTCTGAATTTCTCCTGACAGTTGGCTCTTTCGTTTGCCAGAACCACAACAAAGGACGGCCTTGAGTTTCCACACAGGCCATTTTCTCCCTCTCTCGTCTCTGATCATCTCACAAAGGTATTATTGTTGCTGGCTCACTGGGGCTCAGTGCACCTGAGACAGATCAAAGGCACTTTTTAATGCCCGCCTGACCACACAGGTCTCTCTCCCACTGCATTAAATTAAACTCGATGATTAATCTCTGTAGCCCTGAGGGTCTCGTAGTGCACACGGAGAAAGAAAATATATATTTCTATCAAAACACAGGTATAATATACTTTCATTTTATAGCCCTAATTAAAAAAAGGAACAGCTAATTTCAGCCAAATGCAGCTGCATATAGGTCTCATTAAAACAAATACAACTGCTCTGTGTGCTCTACATTTACTTCATGCAGTCTACGCAGGTAATAGATAAAAGAATGGTAAAACAAAGTCCTTTCACAGATTAAACCCAGAGAAGTTTAAAATTTTCTTATTTTCTGCTGGCTAGAGATTGTTATACCTCCGAGCAGATGAGTGAAGGAAGGCAGTTAAGCAAATGATTATAAAACGCTGAGTAGTTATATTTAAGTAAAAATCTACTTCACTTAGACCAAAACTGCACAAGCATCTATTCCCCCATGACTTTATCATGCCACTTTTGTTACATTAGCATATTTAATGAGGCCACATCTCTCACAGTCATGGTGTATGTGCACAAAAAGGGTCGTGAAAGCGTTTATATTGATATGCCATGCTCTAGTTTAGGAAGCAAAACAAACTATAGTAGTGAATTGAGTCTACATTGTAGCTTCCCAATATACATACATTAAAAATTAATAAATAATCACACACATCTCCTCCTCCAGGGCTTGTTATACTAAAGGCATAAGTTGGAGCCAGCTGGCCCACTTCCAGCTGCTCAACATTGCCCTTAGACCTTTCGGGGAAACTGTCTGAGAGCTCCTCAGCTCATTTCAGTCCAGTATTATGTCTCTATTAACCCAACTCATTTCAACAATTTAAACTAACTCAGCTAAATGAAACAGGTTAGGAAGAGTTCACACAAACAGCTGCTTCTGAAAGGGCAGAAGCCTCCATCAAGAAAACTGGAAATAATAAAAGTCGTGGCAGGCTCGAAGGGTGACTTCTTCCCCCAGAGCTGGTACTTGCAGGGTACCCTACCTGCACCGTGATAGACAGAGACACCAATGCAGTTTTTCAGAGACAGAGCAAGCTAAGAGAGGTGGAGTTTGAGGTGTGAAACTCTTGTTTAGTAAGGAATCCACATACATTTCAATTGGTCTACATGATTTAAGCTTTTGTTAAATGCTCTGCTTCACAATACTGGGATTATTCACCTCTTTAAATTCAATCATGTGCTTAAATGCTTTGCTGAACTACAATCCATGTGACAAGATCATCGTTTATTCATGCTCAAGATTACTATGCACTTGTGCTGTTACTACAAAGACAACTTAATTTACTGTTAAGCCTGACGTTTTATTATGGGCTTCCTTTCTTCTTCTCTACTGGAGATCTCTCCATGAAGCATGTTAGTCCTCTCTTAAAAACCTCTAGCACTCCAATTGCCATTTGCTCGTTTAGGAAAAATCCAAATTATAATCAGTCTAAATTTAAGGCCAAAATGAGTTTTAAATAAAAAACGTGGCAGAAAAGGGTACTTATCTAAATGGAATGCTTTCAGGCTCATACATTTTAAAAAGGTATAAATTTCAAAAAGCAGACACTAAATTTTAATTGCAATCTCAGAAAAAGCTTTTGTATTAATTCACTGAGAAAAATTAGCAAAGTGAAAATTGCTTATCAGGGTTTTTCTGTCTTTTTAGTAGTGATACATATCATAATTCTATACATCATGGCAACTCTCAGAGGTAGGATTTATATTGATTCAGTGAAGAGGCAGGGGAGAAGGGCTGTGACTGAAGACATGCACTCCATCTCCAAAGCCACTATTCTGTAGCACATTAGTGACAGGCTTGTCACGGATAACTCAAGCTCAGTCGTTGGCTCAGATTTCAGGCTGCTCTTTAAACCACTCTAGCATCGTGGTTTCTACTTTCCATGTCATTTTTCAGTATTGATTTCTACTACTATTAAAGTTCTTGCTTAATAGCAAATGCATGGTAATATATAATTAATATCCAAAGGTAAAGATAGAGTTACCAGAAAAAAAATCAAGGAAAAGGAAAAGAGCGGGAAGGACAAAGGTCATTTTTCCCTTGAAAAACATTAGTTAGTATATTCTGTGCAAATTAGGACTACGCATACAACCTACCCCCATGTGGCATGAAGATGTTCCACAGATCATAGCGACTCGGGATGTAATTGGCTGGTTCTCACATGGCAGGTTATGTCCTTTCACATCTGCTCCAATTACTCCTATTAAAATAAAACAAAAATACTATTTTAAAGAAGAGCAAGCCAACCCTCACAAAACAGAGCTTTTCCATACACAAATAACTGCCAAGTATCTCACACTACTGCCACAAATCAAAAAGGTCTACTTAGTCAATAAACAAAGTTATTTTATCAAATCAGAATAAAATCTATTTTTATTCCAGATACATGAGGACACAAGATGATTTCTTCTATGTTCGTTTTTATCATCATAATTTTTAAACGTTACTTTGACTGTAACCTGACCTTTATTCTCTTAGGTGGTAAACTAACATGCAGAATAAAAGACTGCCCTGTTGTGAAAGGCATTAGGGTAGACTGCAGATATGTTTATTTGTTCACAGTTTATCACGCATATACTGTATGATGCCTTTTGTCAGGGGATGAGTTGGAGAAAGGAGGAACTTGGCAGGAGACTGGCAGGTTGCCAGTTTTGTGGTCTTGACTGCTGCTGCTGTTCTGTCTATGCCACACAGAACCATCTAAAGGAAGATGACTCCTTCCCCAGGAGGAACTGCGCTTGGCACTGAGGAGCTGCTGCGTGCAGGACGGGACAGGAAGGAAGACAAACCCAGCAACAACTCAGCCCGCAGCAGGGATACACCAGGAGATGCCAGAGAGGAGCCAGGAGCTTGCTTACAGAACGGGGCAGACCTACAACCAAGCTTCAGGTGCATCACATCATGCTTAGTTCGCTGAAGGGGAGGCTGAAGGGGAAATCCTGCCCTCTTCTCCTCCTCTCCTGGGTTGCGTTCTTGCATCACGATGTGCTACACCCAGCAAAATGCAGCAGCCCAGAAAGTAATACTCTTTTGTTTGTCTTTTTTTTTTCTCTTGAGCATTACTTTTCAACCGACAAACTGGTCACCAGACTGAGCACTGCATCTGCAATCCATAGTCTGGCGACTAGTTTGCCAATCCTGCTAAAAAAAAATAAAAATGTATCTTTCTCCTCGCTTTAGCAGCATCATGAAAGCATTTCCTGGACGTTGTGAAAGATGCCAAGTATTAGTTGTATGCCACATGCCATTAACACCTTCTTGTTTAGGTCACCACAGCAAGATTCTGGTATCAAATCCATCTGTTGGGATTTGTTCTGTCACGGTCGCCATGTTTATCATGGCATTATCATCATTGGAAGTTACCTAAATAACCAGAAAATTAAGGTCTAAAATTGTACAGTCTTTAAAAATCTGTCCTTAAGTGCTTTTATCCTAGCCGGCTTGTAACTATGTAGTAGCATAGCTGTCACACACAGAGATTATTTGTAAGGAACAAAAGAAAGCTCTAAGTATGGCTTCTACCTCTTATGCTTTATTTTTCACTGCTCTAACAAGACATGCATGAGTTCATAGTAAGAATTTTGAATAGGGTTGTCTAAAAGGCAATTTCCTGTACTAGGCAACACTGTAATAGAACTTCTCAAAGGAGTCAAAAATATTGTTCACACTTCAGAGGGAACAAATCTATTAAACTGAATTGTCAGCATGTGTTGCGAATGTATTTTCATAAACAATACAAAATTTAAGAGCCTCATGTTTAGATATTTTTAATCACTAAGAAAACATACATTCTGCAAAATATGCATTCTGNGCTTTTTTGAAATCAGTGGCTTTACTAGTGTTCAGAGTTGCNAGAGTCTTCCTGTTGGTGATTAATTGATNTCAGATAGCAAATAAGTCTGGAACATTCTCATAATAATGAAAGANTAAATATTTTATTTGCTAAAATAATTTAATTNCTATTAAAAGTCACTTTTACCTTTAACTTATTTGGAATTTTTCATACTCTGAGGCAGACTCAGAATCTTTTGAAGATTCTCGAGAGAAACTGAGAACAAAAAGTCTGTATTCCATACAAACTGTAGGAGAGATGTCTTTGGATCTCCTCTGCAGTGACAAAGTATTTTAGATACTGTACAATAAATTATCTACTTTTGCTGAAACAATGCTGATGGTTTTTTAAAAGGTGCAATGTAAACATTATTTTTATGAGGCCAGTCCCAAGACTCCTGTACTCATATTTTTATTTGTAGGCTCCCTTAAATTGGTACAGTAGGTCAAAATGCGAGACATAACTACTCGGCTTTTAGATTTTTACTTTTCCTTAATAGTTATCAGATGGACTGATTCAGGAGTCATAGATGACCTCCACAGACATACGCATTACATAATTCTTTAA